>Ga0302326_10000373_pt1 | contig 127454 bp, 119 predicted proteins | sample Palsa_T0_3_FD_202264 | JGI IMG/M metagenome (GOLD analysis project Ga0302326, IMG submission 202264) | Peat permafrost microbial communities from Stordalen Mire near Abisko, Sweden - Palsa_T0_3 | ecosystem: Environmental > Terrestrial > Soil > Palsa > Peat permafrost | place: Sweden: Abisko... | reverse complement strand
ACGCCGCCCCGATCTTTCAACACGGCGCGAGTGCGCCGTTGGGGGCCATCGGGGGGCACGCCGCCCCGATTTCAACAAAAGGCACGCCGCCCCGATCTTAAAGGAAACCAACCTTGCAATACGCGCTGACATTCTACGAAAATCCTCACGATTTCGATTCCCGCGAGGACGGCCCCGATATGGAATCCTATGCCGCTTCGCTCGACGAGGCGCTCGATTGGGCCGCCCCATCCCCCGCGGCGGCGTCGGGGGCGCTCGAGGTTCGGCCGGTCTGGATTAGCGGTGGCGCAGCCGTACAAATGGAGCAAAGCGCCTGAACGGCTCTCCGGCATACCGCGCGGCGGAGGGAGCCGCGCGGGACGCCTACAGCCGTTTGCTCGCCTTCCTCGCTCAGCGATCGCGCGATCTCAACCTCGCGCAAGACGCGCTTGCGGACGCTTTCGAGAGCGCCCTCGAAACGTGGCCGAAGCGCGGGGTCCCCGAGCGGCCCGAGGCGTGGCTCTTGACGGCGGCGCGGCGCAGGCTCGTCGACGGATCCCGCCGCGACGGCGTGCGGGACCGCATGGCAATGCCGCTCTACGTAGCTGCCGAAGCCGCCGAGGAACGGGCGTGGGCGGACGTGCCGTTTCCCGACGAGCGGCTCGGCATGCTCTTCGCCTGCGCCCACCCGGCAATCGACGTAGCGGTGCGCGCGCCGCTTCTGCTGCGCGTCGTTCTCGGCGTCGATGCGGGCCGGATAGCAAATGCCTTTTTGGTGTCGCCGGAAGCGATGCGCCAACGGCTCGTTCGCGCAAAGGCGAAGATCCGTGCCGCCGGGATCGCGCTCGAGGTACCGTCTGCGAGCGCCGCGCAGGAGCGGCTCGCAGACGTCCTCGATGCGATTTACGCGGCCTTCGGACTCTCGTGGGAAGAGCCGGGCATCGACGGGGGCGCCGACGATCTCGCGCAGGAGGCGCTCTATCTCGGGCGCACGATCGTCGACCTGATGCCGCGCGAACCCGAAGCGCGCGGTTTGCTTTCGCTGATGCTGTTCGTCGAGTCGCGACGCGACGCGCGGCGCGATGCCGAGGAGGCGTACGTGCCGCTCGATTTGCAAGATCCCGCGCGCTGGTCGCAGCCGCTCATCGCGGAAGCCGAACTCACCTTGCGTCGCGCCGGCACACACGCGATCGGACGGTTCCAGCTCGAAGCCGCGATTCAATCGGCACACGCCGGGCGCGCCCGCGGCAACGAGGCCGACTGGACGGCGATCGCGGAACTCTACGATGCGCTCGTCGCACGCACCGATGCGCTCGGCGCGGCGGTGGCGTGCGCGGCGGCGCATGGACGCGCGTACGGGGCGCCCGCTGCGTTACGGGTTCTCGATGCCCTCGATGCCGGGCGCAGCGCCGGTTACCAACCATATTGGGCCGTCCGCGCGCATTACACGAACGACCCGGCCGATTACGACCGTGCCATCGGGCTCTGCACGAGCGCAGCATCCCGCAGCTTCCTTGCATCCGCCCGGGAGGCCGCGCTGGACGCCGGCGAACCCAACCGATCGAGGCTTTGAGCCTAGTAGCTTCGCAGCATCCCTTCGCAGCATCCCTTGGCGCCGCAAACCGACGGCGTGATAAGATGCTGTGAGATGTCGCTGCACGAGATCGCTCTGCCGGAGACCAAGCCCGAAACTGAATGGGTGCGTGGCCGCGCATTGCAAAAAGTGAGTTCGACCTATTCGCACGCGAGCTTGCAATTGCTGATCGCTTCCGACTTCAGGAGTTGGGCGGATTCCGGCGGCCACGGCCGCGTCGGGACTGAATGGCGGTTTCGTGTCGCGCCTCCGGGCGAAATCGTACGGCCGCTGGTTCCCGATGTCGCGTTTCTCGATTACGCTGCCCTTCCGCGCGATGCGTCACCAGCGGCCTTCGAGGTGCCGCTCGGCTCCCCGACCGTTGCCGTCGAGATTCTTTCGCCCGACGATCGGCCACGGGATGTCGCCGATAAGATCGCGACCTACCTCGCGGCGGGAAGCAGCGCCGTCGTCATCGTCGATCCGAATACGGCGACACCGACCGTGCACGAGCGCGACGGCAAAACCGTCCTTGGCGCCGGCAACCGCTTCGCGCACTCGGCGATGCCCGGATACCGTCTCGACATCGCGGCTCTTTTCGAACGCGCGCGCCGCTAATACCAGCGAAGAGCGCGGGGCCCGCGAAGCGAAATAAACTCCGGGGAATCAATTGCAGCAGATAGGCCCGAGACAGAGCGGCTATCGATAGTTTGTGAACTGCAACGGTACGTCGGTATCGAAAGCCTTTAAGAGCGCTTGAGCCTTCTGAAGATCGTCCTTGCTTTTCCCCGAGACGCGGATCTGTTCGTCTTGAATTTGCGCGTTGACCTTGAGCTTCGCGGCTTTGATCGCCTCGACCAGCGGCTTGGCCTTATCTTTGGCGATGCCGCTCTTCACGGTCACGACCTGGCGCACGGTATTTCCGGCAGCCGGCTCTACGGTTCCGTATTCGAATGACTTCAGCGAAATGCCGCGCTTGTTGGCCTTACTTTGCAAGATGTCGATGACGTTCTTGAGCTTGAGCTCGTCGTCGGTCGTGATCGTGATTTTTTCCTTGACCTGATCGACCGACGTCTTCGAGTTCTTGAAATCGAAGCGGCCTTCGATTTCTTTGCGCGTTTGGTTCAGCGCGTTATCGAGTTCTTGCTCGTCGACTTTCGAGACCACGTCGAATGAGAAATCCGCCATCTACTCCTCGGCGAGCCCGATCGTGCGGTCGACCACGGCACCGCTCTTGCCCATCGAGCCGAGCGACCTGCCGTTCACGGTGAGGTCGACACCGCCCGCGTTGCCGGCGCGGATAATCGCCTTTTTCCCGCCGTTGAATTCCTTGACGGTGCCCGGCGGAAAAATGCCTTCGAGCGCCCGCGTTCCATCGATCTTCACGAGCAGCCAGGATGATTGCGTGAACCGCACCTGGAGCGAGTGCTTTCCGTTCCCCTTGGAGTGCTTCGAGGAAGCAGCAATCCGCTTGACCGCGGCAGCAGCCGCAGAAGCCGGCTCGGGACTGCCCGCCGCACTCGAGACGCTGGTCGAGGCTGCGTCGGAGGTGCCGCCGTTCTGCTGGAACTGCACGTAGCTGTAAATGACAAACGCTACCAGGAGCACGGCCACACCGGAAGCTACCCACAGCCAGACCGACGGGCGCCGCCCTGAAGCGCTGACGACGAGATGTTCCTCAACTTTGGCCTGCGCGCCGATGGACGCGTTGAACTCGGCCACGGCGTGTTCGCCATTTAGGCCGAGGAAGCGAGCGTACGTCCGAATAAAGCCGCGAACGTACACCGGTGCCGCAATCGCCGACCACTCCTCGTCTTCGAGGCTCTGCAAGTAGACGGTACGGATGTGTATTTGTTCGGAAACGTCCGACAGCGAGAGACGGCGCGCTTCACGGGCAGCGCGAAACTCTTCGCCGAGTCCTGGCATGCGCTTTGTGTTTGCGAGCGTAGTCGGTTATCCTTTGAAGGTCGGGGCGGCACGGCCCCCCGACCGCCCCCGGGCCCGGACTCCCGGGCCCAATGGCAGCGAATGTTTGTGAAGCGAGGAATGGGATTAGAGTAGTTGCTGCCATGAGTGGCGGGGTGGATTCGGCGGTGGCGGCTGGGCTGTTGCGCGAGCGCGGGTTTGATGTGGTGGGCGTTACGATGAAGATGTATGCGCCGACGCGGGCGGCGGCGGCGAAGTCTTGTTGTGGGGCCGAGGATTTTGACGATGCGCGGCGGAGCGCGGCGGTTTTGGGGATTCCGCATTATGTGCTCGATTTTGAAGAGGCGTTTCGGAAGAACGTGATCGAGCGGTTTGGGCGGGATTACCGGGCGGGACGGACGCCGAATCCGTGTGTTTCGTGCAATAATTTTGTAAAGTTGGGGACGCTGCGGCGGTTTGCGGAGCAGATCGGCGCGGCATACGTTGCGACCGGGCATTATGCGCGGCTCGAACATGCGGAGGATGGGCCACACCTTCGCGCGGGTGATGGAGCGAAAGATCAATCGTATGCGCTCGCGCAGTTGACGCCGGCGCAGCTCGGGGCGCTACTGCTGCCGCTCGGCGATCTTACGAAAGAGGAGACGCGCGCGCACGCGCTGCGGCTTGGGTTGCCCGTCGCGGAGAAGCCCGATTCGCAAGACATCTGCTTCGTCGAAGGCGGCGATTATCGTAACGTGCTCGCTGACGTACCGTCGGAACGTTCTGCCGCGGGCGCCGTCGTTACGCGCGGCGGTGCGCGCGTCGGAACGCATGCAGGCATCGAACGCTTCACGGTGGGCCAGCGGCGCGGGTTGCCTGCCACCCATTTCAACGACGGACCGCGCTACGTTACGCGCATCGATCCGGTCACGAATACGATCGTGATCGGGCGCGAAGACGAACTCGATGCTTACGGCCTCGTTGCAAACGAAGTGAACCTCATTCGGGCCGAGCGCTTCGCCACGCCGCTGCGCGTTCGCGCGATGACGCGCTATCGCGCGCCGCTCAACTTTGCAATGGCGACGATCGACACGCAAACAGACCGGCTCGAGCTACGCTTCGAGCGGCCGGAACGCGCGATCGCACCGGGACAACTCGTCGCACTGTACGCCGCCGCCGACGACGAGGTGCTCGGTTCCGCAACCATTCTGGAAAGCCGCTGAAGCCGCGCGCGGTAACGTACGATACCGTCCGCCGCATCGCGCTCGCCTTTGCGGGAGTCGAAGAAGGCTCTTCATATGGCACGCCTGCGCTGAAAGTCCACGGCAGGTTGATGGTTCGGCTGCGCGACGATATCGACTCCATCGTCGTTGCGATGCCGTTTGAACTCAGGGAAGCGTTCATGGCGGCAGACCCGCAGGCGTACTACCTGACCGACCACTATCTGCGGTACCCGTGGATGCTCGTACGGCTTTCGGCCATCAAATCCGGTGCGCTCGAAGAGATCTTGCAAATCTCCTACGACATGGTCGCGGGGCGCTAGCGGCGCTTCACACGCGCGCGAACGAACGCAGCACTTCGCCGTAAGCGCGTCCGGAATTGAGGCGCGTGCCGTCGCGCAGGATCACGAGATACTCGCCGCTGGCCCAGGGCTCGAGGCGCGCGATGCGGTCTGTATTGACGACCACCGAGCGATGCACGCGCAGGAAGCCGCTCGGTGCCAAACGGCGTTCCAGATCCGTAAGCGTTTCCCGCAGGCGCAGGACCGACTTTCCCGCATGCAATTCGACGTAATTCGCGTCGGCGCGCATCCAATCGATGTCGTCGACGCGAACGAACTGCACGCCCTCTCGCGAACGCACCGCAATCTGCTTCGGAACGGGCAGCGCGACGCCGTTTTGCACGCCAACCTGCAAGCGCTCTCGTACGCGCGCGAGCGTACGTTGCAAGCGGTCACGAGTATATGGCTTTAAGAGATAGTCGACGGCGTTTTCTTCGAACGCGGCGATCGCATATTCGTCGAACGCCGTTACGAAGACGACTGCAGCCGGCCGCTCGTGCTCCGCGAGCGCGCCGAGCACTTGGAGGCCGTCGAGTTCCGGCATTTGTACGTCGAGAAACAAGACGTCCGGTAACTCGCGGCGCACGAGGTCGACCGTTTCGCGGCCGTCGCTCGACGTCCAGGTTACCTCCGTATCGGGCGCCTCGGCTACGAGCAGCGAAAGCCGCTCGCGGGCGAGCGGCTCGTCGTCGGCGACGGCGACTTTGAGCTTCTTCACGAAACGGCTTCGAGTTTGTGGCTGCGTCGCGGAATGAAGACGTCGACCTCCGTGCCGCCGGCCGGCCGCGGCCGAATCGTAAGCGATGCGGCGCTTCCGTACAGCGTGGTAAGGCGCTGGCGCGTATTGCTCAAGCCGATCCCGCGCGTTGCCTGCACCTTTGGTCCGATCCCGAGGCCGTCGTCGGCTACGTGCAACTCGAGCCCGATGCCGGAACGGATCGCGGAAACCGTGACCGTGGTCGTACGTCCGCCGCCTTGCATGCCGTGACGCAGCGTGTTTTCGACGATCGGCTGTAACAGAAAACTCGGGACGGATTCGTCGAGCACATCGTCCGGCACGTCGAGTTCGACGTGCAACTGGTCGCCGAAGCGGACTTGCATGATCTCAAGGTAGCGCGAAAGGATATCGAGTTCGCCGCGCAGCGGAACTTCTTGATGCGCTCCCGCGGCGAGCGTCAGGCGCAGCATGTCGCTCAGACGCGCGAGCATTTCGTCCGCGGCGCCGATATCGCGCTGCATCAGCGCCGAGACGCTGTTGAGCGTATTGAAAAGAAAGTGCGGGTGCAGCTGCGACTGCAGCGCGGCGAGTTGCGCTTCCGATAAAGCGCCTTCGAGTTCCATCGCTCGGCGCTCTTGGGCACGCGCCGACCGGTAGTATTCGATGGCGTACAAGAGCACGACGAAATAGAGCTGATCGAGCGCGACGCCGAAGACGTTGGGGATTAAGGATCCGTCGAATGTCCAATGCACGTTGAAGAGGACGTTCTCGAGTGGCACCCACACGACATATTTCAGAACCACGCAGGCGAGAATTGCCGCAACATATAACGCGACGCGGCCCGCCAGGTACGGTCCGCGCAGCGGATAGCGGCGCACGAGCCACACGTAGAGCGGCGTGCCGAGCGCGCAGGTGTACCAATTCAGGAGCGCGGTCGCCACCAAGGGACCGGGATGCTGCAACTCGTGATGGTAGGCGGCCGAAACCAGATCCTGCGTGGCCGCAAATACCGCAAGCCCGGTCCACACGCAAAAATAAATAAGCAGGTCGTGCCGGAAGCGATTGTGCGCGGGGTCCTGGACGGAAGCAGGCATACACCGATCATACCCCTGCACCGGCGGAACACCAAGTTTTTCATCACGCCGGGAGTGCGGTTCGTCCCCGCCGGCCTTCCCTTCATCCCGTAAGCGTTGCCGGCCGGCCGGCGATGCCGTAGGTTTTCTCTCGCGCCGCCTCGGCGCAGGGAGATTGCCGAAGAATGATTTGGGCTCGTACGATCGTGCTCGCCGCACTGGCGGCTGCCGCGTTATCGCATCCTTCGATTGCGGCGGCGAGCGCAACGGCCGATACTGCCGTCGTCCCCCTGGGTACGCCCGGTCCATCGTCCGGACACGTTACGTTGGCATGGGATGTCGCACATAAGCGCGCTGCAAGTGAAGCGACGGTCGCGACGTTTTGGACCGACGGCCGTTTCCTTTCCGTGCGTTTCGTCGCAAAGCAGCGAGAACGCGTCTTTGCGGAACAGCGCACCGACAACGTCGGCTCGGGATCCGACGACGAAGTGTGGGTCGATCTCTGGCCGAGCGGAACGACGGGGTTCGCGTATCAATTCGTCGCCACGCCGCGCGGGACGCACTACCAATCGTCCTCGGAGAATATGTCCTACGAGCCCACGTGGCACGCCCACGGGACGATCGAAAACGACGGATACACGACGGAGCTTACGGTTCCGATCGGCGCGATCCGCGGCGCGCACGGCGGAACGTGGCGCGCCCAATTCGTGCGTTTCATCCGCGCGACGGGCGAAGAGCAAGTCTGGTCGTTCGGCGCGGCCCAAAGTAACCCCGACGATCTCGCCTATGCCGGCACGCTCGAGTTTCCCGCGCTCGACGCACAAAAACCGCAACCCCGGCTCGGCCTCTACGGCCTCGGAGCCATCGCAGCGCCCGCGGCCGGCGGTTCGACATCGCGCGCCGGCGCCGACCTCTCGCTGCCGATCACGGCGACGACGTCGCTCTACGCCACGTTTCACCCGGACTATTCGAACGTAGAGCTCGATCAGCAAAGCATATCGCCGACGGCATTCGCGCGTTACTATGCTGAGGTCCGCCCCTTCTTCACGCAAGGTTCCGCGTTTTACAACACCACGAATTGCTATAATCTGCCGTGCACCAGCGAGTTGTATACCCCGGCCATCCCAACGCCGTCCCGTGGGTATGCCGTTGAAGGCAGGCAGGGGAACTTCGGATTCGCAACGTTCGATGCCGTCGGCGACGGTCGTAACGACGTCGCGAGCGTCCTCGACTATCGCTCGAGCAATCTGATGTGGTCGGATTCGCTGCAGCGCATCGCGGTCACGGAGCCGGGCCTTACCGACGACGTAACGACGGGTTCGATCTCCTTCTCCGATCTCAAACACGTGCAAGCGTATGCGGAATACGGCAGCGACGCCAATTCATCGCTCGAACATCTCGGCGCGGCCCAACGGTACGAGCTTGGCGGAACGTGGAATAGCCAAACCTTCGCCGTCTACGCAAACCTGCGCGAAGTAGGCCCGGAGTATCAACCGGTCGATGGTTACGTTCCGCACGCCGGCATCGGCGGCTACGGACTCTACGCCAACAAGATCTGGCTCTTCAGCGGTAACGACCGCCTGCAAAGCATGAGTTTCGGCGGCTACGTCGATCGCTATCAGGGGCCCGTCGTCGGACCCAACCAATCCGATACCGAGTTCGTCTTCGATGCACTTACCAAGAACGCGATCGATCTCAACGTGACGCTCGGCTCCAGTTACCTTCGCGGTACGAACGGCATCTACTCACCGGTCACGCAGAGCGGAGCCGCGCTGACGTTCCACAGCGGCACGCAGCAAGAATCCGGCAATTTCGGCAACCACGGCGTCTCGGCGACGCCGACGACCATCTCCTACATGACCGGGGCGTACGGGAACGGTCGCCTCGATACGTGGCTTCGCACGTCGACCTTTCGCATCGGCGCGCGAGCCACGGTAACGCTCAACCTCGACGACACCGCTCAGCGCTTCGAAAGCGGCGCAGATAACGTTCAGTGGTTCGAGAGCGCAAGCTATGCCTACGCCCTCGGCCCGCAGTCGTCGCTTGCGATCGGCGTCCGGCGCGTCGTCGGCGCGCCCCCCACGCCCAACGGCGGCGGCGATTGCATCGGTACGTGCTCGAATATTTCAATCGCCTATCATCTGCGGCGTCCGCACGACGAGATCTACATCGGCTACGGCGACCCAAACGCGCTTACGACGACGCCGCAAGCGCTCATCAAGTACATCTTCTACGTCGGCGCGGAAAAGGGCACTTAGGCCCTCTTAGGTGGAAATTGCTACAAGGTGCACGGGCACTAATCCGTGCAACCTCTCGGGATAACTCTCGCGCCGAGCAGCACCAAGGCGGCGCTCTTGGCGCGCTTCCCGTGAGGAATAAGACGTGCTCAAGAGACCTTATGCATTCATCCTGTTCACCGGTATGATCGCGTTCACAGCCAGCGTCGTAACCGCACAACCGGTGCACGATATCAGCAAAAAACGGCACCCCCACCTCGCCATGGCCCAGCGGGCGTGCGATAGGGCCGACAAGGCAATCCACGCAGCTCAGGAAGCAAACGAGTTCGATTTGGCCGGGCATGCGGCGCAAGCACTGAAAGATCTCGATGACGCAAACGCGCAACTCAAGCTCGCGGCGACAACCTCCAACCAACAACACGCCATGGGCCACCCATAGCGTAGAGCAACGGCATACGTGCGGAGGCGCCCGGTCGCATAGCGGCGGGGCGCCTTTTTCGGTTCGCTCGGCGCAGCGCGACCTTATGCGCTTGCGTCTTGCCAGGAATGGACGCGAACGCCGAGCCAGATCTGGGCGCCGCGACGGGTAGCCGCGAGGTCGGCCGCCCGTTGGCGAGGACCCGTCCCGCGTTGAGCGTGCCGCAGCGCGTGGCCGCGAGCGAGCCTTACAGCGTGAAGGCGCTCGGCGAAAGTTCGCCCGCAAATCGGGCTTCCAACTCGGCCACTTTCTTTTGCGCCGTTTCGGCGCGTACGTGATCGTAGGCGCCCGAAGCGGCCGAGAGCAGGTGCTCGAGCGTCTCGATCTCATCGGGATCGAGATCTTCCTGGCTATCGTGCGCGCCGTAAAAGACGATCGCTTCGAGATTCGCGCGAACGAGCATGGGCATTGCCACCGATGGCCGCAACGCGGCGGCAGGCAGGGAGCCTGGAGGCAGCGAGATATCTGCAACCGAGACAGGTTCCTTCGATGCGAGAAGCTGGAGGACGAGCGGATCGTCGCGCTCGATCGTCTCCGCGGTCGCGGCATCCCATCCGACGGAATCGCCGCGCACGTACGTGCCGTTTTCGTCGCGTCGAAAGATCGCAGCCGACGAGAGATGGAAGGCTTCGTATGGCTCGTGGACGACGATGCGGGCGATCGATTCGAGCGCGTTTGCGTGATTGAGGCCGCGACTCACGCGTCGCAGCCGCCGGTCGGCGGCGATACGGCTTCGGAACAGCGTCGTATCGACGACGCGCTCGAGACGCTTATGCACGCCGTTGAGAGAAAGCCCGACGATGATCGCCAAGCCCGCCTCGCCGATCGCCGCGAGTCCAGTTCCCGACAGTACTTTCCCCGCTGCATAATCCACCAGCGCGAGCGTCGCCACGACCGCCGTCGTGAGCACGGCGTAAACGACCGCGCGTCCGATGAAAAAACGTACGTCGAACACGCGATGTCTGATCACCGCATAGGCGACCGTCAAGGGAACGACGATCTGGCACGCTTGCGCGAGGTTCAGCAGCCAAATGGGCCACGCGAACGCCACGCCGGGCAAGCTGCTTCCGATTTGGAAGGTCAACTGGCCGCCAAAGCCCGTTACGAGCCCGAACATCACCCAGCGAATGCGCGCACGATCGCTGTTCACGGCGTGCACGTAGGTGAGCACGAAGATCAAGCCCGCGAACAAAAGCCCGAAGATACCTAGAAAGGCGAACAGGGCATCGAGTCCGGGTGGTGGCGCCACGCCAAAGACAAAGACGCCCGAAGTCCATGCGTTGAGGGGAACGAGGATGACGAGGCTCCACAGGAGGGCCCGCTCCATAACTGCGCGCCGGCCCGTCGGAGCGTCGTTAGGAAAACGGAGCGCGAACAGGATGAGCCATACCCACGGAATCTCGTAGAGCGCCATGAACACGGTGAGCGCCGCCGTGACGGCCGGCGGTGCGTTCGCGACGAGGGTGACGGCCATGCCCGACGATTCGGAAATGCAGTACAGGAAGAACGCCCACGTCATACGCGAGGGACGTTTGAGAACCAACAGAGCGCCGATGAGCGGCAACGCAAAATTCGCGCAAACCAAGAGCAGGTCGGTCGCATTGTCGGCTAAGGATCGCGGAACGACCGTGCCGACGATATCGACGGCGCGCGGCCGGCCCGCGTGAAGGAAGACGACGCGCAGGTGCTGGCCGGCGCGCAGATCGTTCGACGTGCCGGTGATGAGATATGGGCGCGATTCGAACGGCGTGTCGCGAAGATCGACCTTGTCGCCGATTGCGATGCCGGCTCGCGCTGCGGAGAGCCCGGGGGGGACGTCGACGACGTTTGCTGCGCCATCGACGAGAAAGCCGATCATCGCCGTTGGATGCCAAGGCAGGATCCCGTCCGGCACCGTCACCGCAATTGTGAAGAGCGTCATGATCGTTACGAACCCGACGCGCCAGACCGTTCCGGCCTCCGAATCTCGTGCCGCTTCCATTACCAGCCTCTCTCGAGCCGCGCGCTAAACGCGCTCCGGTCGTGCAGCCGGTGCTCTCGCCGATTCTTTCGGCGTGAAGCGGCCTCGTGCTTCTAGAGTGACTCTCGAAAGCGCCTCTTGGCGGCGACCATTTCCAGCGCCTTACGAGCCCGCTCGAGACGCGTTTCGGGTTTTTTCCCAGCGGCAACCCAATCGGCGTATTCCTTGCGATGTGAGTACGACAGCTTGTCGAAGGCCGCCCGCGCCGCATCGCTTCGACAAAGTTCGGCCTCCAGTTCCGCCGGCACCGCAACGCTGCGTTCCGCAACGTCCCGTTCGAGTTCGATCTCAACCGAATCGCCGGGCTGCGCGAGCGCGCCCGCCTGAAGCGCCTTGTTGATCGCCATACTGTGCGTCCCGTCGCCTTCGGGCATCAGCGAGCTTCGAAATGGGAACCCGTTCATCGATCCCCGGACCGGTACGCGGCCTTTGCCGCCGAACGCCGCAAGCACATCGAAGGGGATCGGCATGAAGCACCACGCGCCGCCGGGACCCCGCGCCACGAGCTTTGCCGTGAACCGCTTCGTCATCGGCGCTCCTTCTCTCCGAGCAAGCCCGATCGCCTTCGTCAGCTTGCGGTCGCCAGTGCCATTTCCGGTCGCAGGTTCCAATACGTGTCACGCACGACCGGACGGAAGCCCGCGCCGATCACGATCTCTTCTAATTGCTTGCGCGTAGCTTCGTTCGTCGATCCCGCGAGCGTGACCACGCGTTCTTCGAGAATCGTGCCGCCCATATCGTCACAGCCGTAGAACAGCGCGAGCTGGCCCATCTTGAGCCCCGGAGTCAACCACGAGGCCTGTAAGTGCGCGAAATTATCGAGATACAACCGCGCAACGGCGAGCACGCGCAGATAGTCGAGCCCCGTCGATTCCTTACCGCGCAGCGGCGTATTAAACGGTACGTAGTACCACGGAATGAACGCGGTGAAGCCGGCCGTTTCATCCTGCAGCTTGCGCATGACGTCGAGATGTTCGATGCGTTCTTCGATCGTCTCGATCGAGCCGAACATCATGGTGGCCGTCGTCGGCATGCCGAGCAGCTGCGCGTCGCGCATGATCCCGAGCCACTCGTCGGGTTTGATCTTGCGCGCGCTGATGCGCTTGCGCACGCGCTCGACCAGAATCTCGGCACCCGCGCCGGGCAACGAGCGCAACCCCGCGGCCTTCAATCGCTGCAAGACCTCGCGCGGCGACAGCCCCTCGACTTTCGAAAGCCCGTTGATTTCCGATACCGAAAGCGAATGGATGTCGACGTGCGGATATTCAGTGCGCACGCGCTCGAAGAGTCCCTCGAACCACTCGATGCGCAGATCCGGATTGACGCCGCCCTGGATCATGATCTGCGTCGCGCCCTGATCCGCCGCGAACTTCACGCGCGAGAGCACCTCGTCGTGCGACATCGTGTAGCCTTCGCCGTGCTTCTCGGGCCGGAAGAACGCGCAGAACGAACAGTGCACGTTGCACACGTTCGTGTAGTTGATCGTCGTATCGATCACGTAGGTGACGTCGTGCGTAGGGTAGAGCGCGAAACGCCGGTAGTTCGCAGCCGCACCGAGTTCGTGCAGCGGGGCTTCTCTGTAGAGCCGAACGCCTTCTTCGAACGTGAGCCGGCCGCCGTGGGCGGCGCGGTCGAGCAGATCAGCTAGGGACAAGGAGCACCTCCGGCTCGACGTCGACGAGCGCTCGGATCGCGCCGAGGGCGAACAATTCTTCACAAAAGCGGGCGAGGCCGCTTCGCGCCTGTGCATCGAACGTAAAATTGAGCGTCTCGTAATAGGCCGAGTAGTACCCGTCGCGGCGCGGATAGGTGGCTTGGGCGCTTGCGACCACCCGATCCGGGTGCTCGAGCCCCCAGCGGCGTGCGGCCACGAGCGCGCCCAGCGCCTCCTGCACGGCCTCGGGATGCTGCGCGAGAACGTCGCGGCGAACGGCCCACACGGCGAACACGAAATCCAGACCCGTCCAATCGTGCCACTCGCGGCCGAGATCGTGCACGATCGCGGGCGACAGGGTCTGCTGCGCATCGATCGCGCGGTCGCCGATGAGCATTGCGTTGCCGCCGCCGGCAGCGACCGCGTAGGGATCGTCGCTTTCGACGAACGTTGCGCGCACGCCGTAGCGCCGTTCTAAGAGCACGCGCAGCAAATTGCGGCCGCTTGCGGATTCGCGCGTTACGGCAATCGTGGCGCCCTCGAGTTTTGCGAGCGGCTTCGGACTCACGCAGACGACCGACCAGACGTCCTTGCGCGCACCGATGCACAACTCGGGCAGCAGCGCGAGCTCGGTTGCGTTCGCGGCCCACGTGAAGGCGCTGATCGGGCTCAGGTCGAGCCGCCCATCGAGCAGCATGGCGTTCAAATGCGCGGGCACGTCTGCGAGTAACGCTCCCGGATAGCGCACTGCGCCTTCGTCGAATGCGGTGTAGATCGGCAAGTCGTTCGTATAGATGATCCGTCCCGAGCGCAGCATCGCTACGAACTGCTCGTTGCGGCGTAAAATGCCTCGAGGTCGTCGTGCAGCTTCGCATGAGCGACCGGGTTGACGTAAATCATGTGGCCCGAGGGATAATAACGGAACGAGATGTTCTGCTGCAGCGCGGGCGCGATCCCGAGATGATGGAGCGATTGCTCGGTCGCGAAGAACGGTGTTGCCAAGTCGTAGATACCGTTGACCGAGAGAACGCGCAGATAACGGTCTGCCGTCATCGCTTGGGCGAGGTCGCCCAAAACCGAAACCGAAACGGGCGACGTCTTTCCGTCGCGGCCCCAATCCCAGGCTTGATTCACCACGAAGGAAAGCGGAACGTACTCGTCGCTCGTCACGTATTTGAGTTCGTCGCGAACGTACGAGTTGAAGGCGGCCGTAAACGCGGTCGAGATGGCATCCGAGGAAGGATCCGTGTCGGCATCGGCACCGATCGGGTCGATGTCGAAACCGCTGAAGCGTCCGTCGTACCGCCCGACGGTTTCGTCCACGTCGCCGAGCAGCGCCTTTTGAAAGCGGAACGGCGGAACGCGTAAATCGGACCGCAACACGTAGGCGACGGGCAATCCCGTGTAGCCCGCGACGCGCTGCGCGATCTGCTGCTTCTCCGCTGCCGGCAGCGTGTCGCCCTGGATCAGCGCTTGCGAATACGGTCCTGCGGCAAAGGCTCGAACCTCTCGCAAAAAGGCCTCGATGTCGGAGGGCTGATTAACGAGCTTGTGGTGATATGCGGCAACGGCAGCTTCGGTCGGCAGAAAATTGACGTATTGCCCGTCGCTTCCCGTATTGCCGAACACCGTCTGAAAATCGAGCACCGTCGAGACCAGCGTTATGCCCGATACCGCGATCCCCGAGTTCTCGAGCATGTTTGCGAGCACGGCCGAACGCGTGGTCCCATAGCTTTCGCCGATGAGGTACTTGGGCGAATTCCAGCGATCGTTGAGTGAAAGGTACCGGCGGATGAATTGCGTGAACGCCTTTCCATCCTGATCGACGCCATAGTAGTCTTTGGCGGTGCCGCGACCGACCAGCCGGCTGAAGCCCGTGCCCACCGCATCGATAAAGACCAAATCCGTGCGATCGAGAACGCTATCCGCGTTGTCGATCAGTTCGTAGGGCGGCGGCGGCATCTGCTGGGGATTGGGAATCCGGATCGTGCGCGGACCGAAGGCACCGATATCGACGTATGCCGACGCGAAGCCCGGGCCGCCGTTGTACGAAAACGTGACGGGGCGCCGCGCCGCCGGTCCGAGCCCCTCCGCGACGTAGGCATGATAGAAGACGCTTGCCGTCGGCCGATCTTTGGCGTCGTACAACAAGAGCGTGCCGGCGATTGCGTTATACGCGATCGCTTTGCCGCCGATCTGCGCGATGTGGTGCGTCACGACGTTGTGCTGTTTTGGAATCGGCGCGGGCGAAGCGGGGGCCGCGGGCGTAGGACCCGCGTCGGGATCGGCCTCCTGCGCGCGAAGTGCCGGCGCGCCAAGTGCGGACAGTGCAATCGCGAGCGGCAGCATGTACGCAGCCGTGCGCCGTGCGAAACTGCGCACGTTTAGACGGGGGCCGCTAGGTTCGAAGGCGACCAATCCGCCGGGAACGTGTCGTAGGTCGAGTTGCGGCGCACGGGCACGTAGCCCGCTTCTTCGATGAGGCGGCAGAATTCGCGATCGTCCACGTACTGCCCCGACGACGTGCCGGCCGCATGATAGATGCGCTCCTCGTCGGTCGATCCGTGGGTGCCGTCCATATCGTCGGCGCCGAACTGCAGCGCGGCTTGGCACACTTTGAGCCCCTGGATCATCCAGTACGCTTTGATGTGATCGAAATTATCGAGCATGAGCCGCGCCGTTGCGAACATGCGGATATCGTCGAGGCCGCTGGTCCATCCATGCGAGCTGAGTTCGTTGCCGTCGGGGTGGAACGCCAGCGGAATGAAAGCGTTGTAGCCGGGGGAACGGTTTTGCGATTCGCGCAGCATGATCAGATGCTCCGCGCGCTCCTCGAGCGTTTCGATGGTCCCATAGAGCATCGTTGCGTTGGAGGCGATGCCGTGACGATGCGCCGTTTCGTGCACCTCGAGCCAGTGCGCGGCATCGACCTTATTCGGGCAGACGAGCTTGCGAAAGCGTTCGCTAAATACTTCGGCGCCGCCGCCGTTGATGTTATCGAGGCCCGCTTCGCGTAGCGTCGTGAGTATATCGTCGTATGAGAGCCGGTGGCGGCGAGCCATGTAATCGAGTTCGGCGGCCGTAAAGAGCGAGAGCTGAACGTGCGGTAGAGCTTCTTTGAAGCGACGCATCAGCGGCAGCCAATAGTCGAGTGAAAGCTGCTTGGGATCGTGGCCGCCTACGATGTGGAGCTGATTGAAATTCGGGCCCGTCTCGAGCGCCTTCGCGAACACCTCGTCCGACGGCATCCGGACCACGCGATCGCGCTCTTTGATCTCGTCGACGGCAAACGAGCAGAACTTGCAATTCGCATAGCAGACGTTCGTGGAATTGATGTAGCGGTTAAGAACGTAGTACACGTTCTTGCCGCTCTTTTTTTCCTTCGCCGCCTGGGCAAGCCGGCCGAGGGTGTGCAGGTCGGCGGTCCGGAAGAGCGCCACCCCGTCTTCTCGCGAGAGCGAGACGCCTCGCTCGATCTTTTCTTCTATTTCCCGCAGGGCCGGGTCGGTCGCGATCATCACAATCCTAAGACTACCGGGCAAGCCCCGGTGTCACAAGGACTTCCGCCATACGCTGCGGAGCGACCTTTCTCGGATCAGGGCCGTGAAGCCTCAGCCGGGCCCAGCGCCCGGAAGACGATCATCCCCAGGGACGCCATTGTGGCCCCCAGCAGATACCCGCCGATGACGTCGGTGACGTAATGCGCCCCCAGGGCCAAACGGGCCCATCCAATCGCGATGGCGAGCGCTGCAAAGGCCAGCCGCACCCAGCGTTTCACAGCCACGGGCAGGTCGCTCGCCCACGCGACGGCCGTCCAAAACCCGTAAAACGCGATCACCAGCGTGGCGTGCCCGCTCGGATACGAATAGGACGGCTCGTGGTACCCGAACCAATAATTGGGGCGCGGCCGATGGTAGAGCGTCTTACAGGCGTCACTGACCTGCCACGCCGCCAGCAGCGTGACGATCGAGATCAGGACCGGGCGCAAGAGATCGCGCTTCAGAAAACCCACTACGAGCAAAAGCGCCGAAATCGTCGTATAGACGGGGAACGTCCCAAAGACGGTGAGCGCCTTAGCGATCGGGACGCCGTGGCCTGCATAGGGGCGCGCGAACACGTCGATCGGGGACGGCAATCGATACGAAACGACGAGCCCGAGCGCGACGAACGCGATCAGATAATAGCCGGCAAAAAAGAGCCGGTCGCGCCACCGAACGTCGGGCGCGGGCGGAAACCCGTGGGCGATCGTATCCGGCAGGGCGCGCCGCGGCATTGTCTAGGCGCCCTGCGCGAAGAGGTCGGTTTGCTCCGTGCGGCCTATGCGATCGGCGATCGTTTCTAGTTCCACCAGACCAATATTGATCTGGCGAGCTTTTGTGCCTTCGTGGGGTCCGACCACGCCGAAATCCTCGAGCTGTTTCATGACGCGGACAGCCCTCGGGTGTCCGATGGAAAAGCGTTGCTGCAATTGGGCGGTCGACGCAAATTTCGATTCGATGATGAAGCGTGCCGCTTCGTAGCAGAGCGCGTCCACTTCGCGTTTGGATTTCTCGTCGTCTTCGATGGGCGCGATCTCGACATCGAGGAGATTGTCCGGCCGCCCCTGGCGAGCCCAAAATTCGACGAGCCGGGTCACTTCGTTACCGGTGATCAGCGCGCCCTGAGCGCGCACGGGCTTCGGCGCATCGATCGGTAGAAACAGCATGTCGCCGCGACCGAGGAGCCTTTCCGCGCCGACCATATCGAGAATCGTGCGCGAATCCACTTGCGAGCTGACCGCAAAGGCGATGCGGGATGGGATGTTCGCTTTGATGATGCCCGTAATCACGTCGACCGAAGGACGCTGCGTCGCGACGATCAGATGGATGCCCGTCGCGCGCGCCAACTGCGCGAGCCGGCAAATCGTGATCTCAACTTTGGCCGGCGCGATCAGCATGAGATCGGCCAGCTCGTCGATGACGATGACGATAAACGGAAGCTTTTCTTCGGGAAACTTCGCGTTATATTCTTCGATCTTACGGACGCCGGCTTTGGCGAAGCGTTCGTAGCGCGAATCCATTTCGCGCGTCATCTCGAAGAGCGCGCCCGCAGCCAAGCGTGGATCGGTGATGACGTCTTTGATCAGATGCGGAATGCCGTTGTAGACGGTGAGCTCGACGCGCTTGGGATCGATGAAGAGCATCTGGACTTGGTCGGGCGTGGCCGAAACGAGCAGCGACGCGATGATGCCGTTGAGGCACACGCTTTTTCCGCTACCGGTGGCGCCCGCGACGAGTAAGTGCGGCATCTTGCCGAGGTCGCCGAAAACGGGTCGCCCGGTGATATCCTTGCCCAGCGCCATGTGCAGCGGCGGAACCGTTCCACGCGCCGGGAGCGCCATAAGGATTTCGGAAATCGCGACGATCGAGGTGTGTGCGTTCGGGACCTCGATGCCAACCGCCGATTTGCCGGGAATCGGCGCTTCGATCCGAACGGAGGTTGCCGCGAGCGCGAGCGCGAGGTCGTCGGCAAGGGACGAGATGCGTGAGATTTTTACGCCGCGTTCCGGCTTGAGCTCGTAGCGGGTGATCGACGGGCCGCGCTCGATGTGCGTGACCTTCGCGCCGACGCCGAACGATGCGAGCGTGTCTTCGAGCAGATGCGAGCGGCTCGACTCGTCGATGATTTGCGCTTGCGGCGGATCGAAGATGGAGAGATCCGGCAGCACGTAGGCCCGTGGCGCGCCTTGGATCTGGTCGGGAGGCTCGTAGGCGCCGGCGATGGCGGCCCGCGCTTCGTTTAGCTCTTCGTCGTCATCTTCGTCGTCTTCGAGATCGTCGTCTTCGAGGGCGTCGTCTTCGAGGTCGTCATCATCGTCTTCGAAGTCGTCTTCGTCGTAGATTTCCTCGGCCGGGTCCGCTTCTGCAACGTCCTCTTCATCTGCCACTGCGGCCTGCTGCGCGATGAAGGTGCGGGCGTCGACCGGTGCGATGGGAACGAGCATGGCGGCGCGCGCCGGGAGGCGTTTGGGTTTCGGCAATTCGTCCGGTATGGCGAATGCTTCACGCAACGTCGCGGGACCCAGAGCCGTATCGGGTTTGCCCGGCTTCGGCAGAGCGGGTTCTCGCGAGAACAGCGGCACGACGAGTGCCCGGGCGCGTGCAAACCCCAAAATCAAGAAGCCGATCGAGCGCTTCACCGAGACGCCCGTGATCCAAACGGTCACGGCGATCGCGAACACGACGAGCACGACGGCCGAGCCCGCGGAGCCGACCAAGGCCCGCAGCCCGTTCGAAAGCAGCGTCCCGAACGCCCCGCCCGAGCGCCCGAGAAATGCGTCGATGATGGCGAAATAGCAGAACGACGCGAAGCCGAGCGTCGCGATCATGCGCGGCACGTTGATTTCGAGGAAGACGATGCCGCCGAAAATGCCGATCACCACGGGCACGAGCCAGGCCGCCGACCCAAACCCCCAGATGAGAGCGTGGGCGATGGCGATGCCGACCGCTCCGGATCGATCGCGCGCGCCGAGTGCGATTGCGGAAAGCAGAGCGAGCGCGAATGCAACGATGCCCGCGATCTCGAGGTTCAGTCGCATCCGAATCGGCGCACGAGCTTTTTGACGTACGCGTGCCATTGCAAACGTGAATTCGAGCGTTCCATTCGCACACCTGTTCGCTCCCCGGACGGGCCCAGACGTAGCAGGCCCCCCGCGCCGCGGCCTTGGAGAACGCAACCGATGCCCACACCCACCATCGTCGTTCTCGCCGGAGACGAAACCGGCCAAGAACTCCTCATCGAATCATTGCGGGTGCTCGAGCCGGAAGTGATCGGGATGGAGGTCGCGCTCGAGCATTACGACCTCTCGCTGCCCACCCGGCGCGCGACGAAGAACGGGATCGTGCACGAAGCCGCGGCTGCCATGAAGCGCGCCGGCCTCGGCCTCAAAGCTGCTACGATCACCCCCGAAATTCGCGGCGACGTGGGTTCGCCAAACGCGATCCTGCGGCGCGAGATCGACGGTAAGGTGATCGTTCGCACCGGCCGCCGGCTGCCGGGCATCCGGCCGATTGCAGGCATCCATTCGCCGATTTCGATCGTGCGCATGGCCGTGGGCGATGCCTACGGCGCGACCGAATGGCGCGAGCGCATCGGCGAGGACGAAGTCGCTTTTCGCACGGAGCGCATCGAGCGCAGCGTGTGCCGCGTGGTCGCCGAGTATTCGTTCTACCACGCGCAGAGAACGAAATCCAAGGTGTTCGGCGGACCCAAGTACACGGTAAGTCCCGTGTACGAAGGCATGCTCAAAGAAGAGATGGATGCGGCGGCCGCCCGCTATCCCGGCGTCGTCTACGAACCGCAACTCATCGACGCGACGTACGCACTCTTGATTTCGAGCGCGGGTGATCCGATGGTGATCCCCGCACTCAACCGCGACGGCGACTGTCTCTCCGATCTCGTGATGCAGTTGTTCGGCTCGATCGCCGGCGCCGAAAGCGTGCTGCTCTCGTTCGATGAAACCTTGCGCCCACAGTGCGTGATGGCCGAAGCGCCCCACGGCACCGCACCGCGCCTATTCGGCAAGAACGTCGCGAACCCGATGGCGATGATTCTGGCAATCGCGGCGCTCCTCTCGCACATTGCGGATCAACGCGCGACCGACGCATCCCGCGCCATCTACGAATCGGTTCTCGAAACGGTGCACGCCGGCATCGCCACGAGCGATCTCGGCGGCCACGCGTCCACGAGCGATTTTACGACGGCCGTGATCGAAAAAGTCCAATCGAAGCTCGACATATGGGCAAGTCTCGCGCGCTGAAAGGCCCACGTAATGCAGCCTGACCTTATCGTGCCTGCGCGATCAACACGACCCCGCAGGCTGCGAGCGCAACGCCGAGCCACTGTGATGGCGTCAATCGCTCGCCCAGGAACGCGCGCGCGAGAAAGACCGTGCTCGCGGGATAGAGCGACGTGAGCACGGCGACGATTGCGAGCATGCCGATATTGGTCGCGAACACGTAGAGCACGTTAGCACTCATATCGAGCGCACCGGCCACGAGAACCACGGGCAGCGCCCGGGGCGCGGGTCGTAAACTTTCGCGGCGCAGGAGTGCGTAGGAGCCGAGCACGATCACGGAGACCACGCGTGCGATCGCAAGGCGTCCGAGCACGCCATCGTGATGACCGCGCGAGAGCAGCACGTAGAGTGCTCCGATCGCAAGACCGGAAAGAATCGCGAGCGCCACACCCGGTTCGCGCAGCGAAAGAGATCGCGTCTCGAGATTCGCCGAGACCAGCGCCACAGCGACGAATGCGAGCGCCACCCCGGCCAGCGCAGTGGGTGCGGCCCGCTCGCCGAACGCGAAGCCAAGTACCACAGGAACGCTCGCGCCGATAACGGCCGTGATCGGAGAGATCACGCCCATGCGACCCACGGCGAGCGCCGCGTATAACGCGGCGATCGCCACTGCGCCCGCGACGCCCACGCCCGCACCGATCAGCGCATCGTCGAAGTAGAAACGGCCGGCACCGGGCAGCACGATCCACACCGCACCGAGCACCGCCATGCCCGCAATTTGCGAGAGCACGACCACGGCAGCCGCCGGCATCTTGCGGCTCGCGAGGCCGCCGTAGAAATCGGCGGCGCCATACGTGAGCGCGGCCGCGAGCGCCAAAAAGATCGCCACGGATCAGCGCTTAGCGATCGGCGGGATCGAGCGCGTCGCGCAGCCCGTCGCCGAGTAGATTGAAACCGAGCACGAGCAGCGTGATCGCGAGGCCGGGGAAGATCAGCGCCCACGGCGCGGAGAGCCAATAGTCGCGCGCGTCGTTGAGCATCGCGCCCCACTCGGGTGCGGGCGGTCGCGCCCCGAGCCCGAGATACGAAAGGCCGGCCGCCTCGAGTTCCGCCGTCGCGACGCCGAGCGTCGCCTGCACGAGGAGCGGCGCCGCGATGTTGGGCAGCATGTGGCGCCCAAGGATGCGCATGGTGGAAGCGCCGAGCGCGCGCGCCGCTTCGACGAACTCGAGCTGAGCAACGCCCAAAGTGGAAGATCTGGCCAGCCGCGCATACTGTGGGACGTAGACGATGCCCAAGGCAATCATCAGATTCGTGATGCTCGGCCCCAAGATCGTCGTGATCGCGATCGCGAGGATGATCGAAGGAAACGCCAGCATCACATCCATGGCGCCCATCAAGACGTTATCGACCCGCCCCCGAAAGAAGCCCGCCGTTAGGCCGATTGCGGTTCCCGCCGTGATCGCCACTCCCACCGCCACGAAACCGATCGCAATCGATTCGCGCGCCCCGAACAAGATGCGCGCGAAGATATCTCGCCCGAGTTTATCGGTACCGAACACATGGCGGGCGCTCGGACCGGCGCTGCCGGTGCCGAGGTCTTGGGCGAGCGGATCGTGACCGGCTAGCAGCGGCGCGAGGATGCCGCCGACCAGAATCAGCGCGATGATGGCGGCCCCGGCCGTCGCGCCGGGAGTCCGCCGGAAACGGCGCAACGCGTCGCTCGCATACGTCCGCTGCCGCGGCGCCTCGGCTTCGATCACGCGCCGAAATTGCGCCCGGCGTCGCGACACCCCTTGAAGCAATGGCCGGATCGTAGGCCAATGGCTGCGAGGAAATACGGTCGCGATGCCTAAAGTCCCGCGACTTCCCCGCATACTTAGCGCGCATGACCTTGGCTTTTAGGAGCCCGGTCGTTCGCTTTCAATCCGGCGCTTTCAATCCGGTCCTAAAGTTTTTCTCGAATCGACGCTGCGCTATTGTGGGCAGCGCCATTCCTCGCATTCTGTAGGAGTCGCAATGAATAGTATCACGCGTTCAAAGGCCGGCGCGGTCCGAACGGTTCTCGGCGCGGCGATCGCCGTACTCTTGCTCTTACAGACGACGGGATTTGCACTTGCGGCGGGCATCACGGGTACGATCTCAGGCACGCTCACCAATGCCGCGACCGGCGCGGCGCTGTCCGGCGTGAAGGTGAGCGCCGCGTCGCCGACCGGCAACGCGGTTGCGACGTCCAACGCGAAGGGCTTTTTCACCCTCACCGGCCTCAACGTCGACACCTATACGATCTCGTTCCAGCTCCCCGGTTTCGAGCCGGCTTCACTGACCGGCATTACGGTGTTCGCCGACCAAGTCCAAGACGTTTCGACGAAGCTGCGCAAGTCGCTGAGCACGATCGTCAGGGTCACCGCGCTGGGTTCGAGCGGGGGCGCCTATCAGCCGAAGCAAACGCAAGACACGTATAACGTGACGTCGGACCAGGTCGAAACGATCCTCGGGCGCAGCGACGCCACCAGCGAATCGGCACTGCTCGCAAGTTTGCCGGGCGCCACGTTCGATTCGAGCGGCTATCCGGTCTTACGCGGCGGACGCGAAAACGAGGAGGGCTTCGAGAACGAGGGCATCGATCAAACCGACGCGTTTACCTCGCAGTTCGTCAACAGCCTCGCGCTCAACCCGTCGCTCCATAGCTTGCAACTGACGCCGGGCGCGGGCGACGCATCGACCGGAAACGCCGGCACCGGGACGATCAATCTCACGGCCAAACGCGGAACCTATCCCGGATTCGGCTCGGTCCAAGGCACGATCTCGGGCCCGTCGTACGATCACGAACTCGGCGCCGAGTACGGCATCGCGACGCCGAACGGACGCTTCTCGAACTACTTCTCGTTCGAAGGGCTGCGCTCCGCGGGCGCCGACCTCGGACGAAACGTCAATGCGGCCGACCTGGGCCCCGCCGGCTACTTCGACGTCACCGACACGGTCAGCAGCGATATCGTCGACAATTTCGTGTATAAGTTCGGGCGCGATAACAGCCAATCGATTCAGCTCTACTACGAAGACGAGCTTTACAACTTTACGAACACGTACGGCCCGTACTTCGGCTTCCACTATAAGACCGACGATCCGTACTTCCTATCTGTTGCGACCGGTTACAGCGGCTTAACCGCCGCTCAGGTTCAAAGCCTGATCCCCCTCTTGCCGTATCAACCATCGGCCACGGCATTACTCGAGAAAAGCCCGGCAGCATACTTTCAGCCGAACTCGACCTTCAAGCTGCAGTACAGCAACAATCTCAACTCATCGACGTTCGTCACGGCAAAATTCTATTCGATTGCCGCAGATACGATCTTCGATTTCCCCTTCAACGCAGACTCCTTCATTTTCTCGTCGTTCTACCTGCATCAGGGCGGACATCGCACGGGCGCGGCCGCCGACATCACCAAACAGATCGGCTCGGTCAACCTCCTGCAGGCCGGCCTCAAGTACGAACTCCTGAGCCCGTCGTACGATCTCGTCGATCCGGGCGACGGGTTCTTCTCAACGGTCTTCAGCGGAAACGTCTACGACTTCGTGCCGAATACCGCTGCAGCTTGCCCGCTCGGCGTCAATAGCGGCTGCGGATACCTCTATAAGTACCTTTCCAACCCCGGCCCGACCCCGTACAACAACGAACAATCCTCCACCACGCGACAAGACTTCTCGAGCTACGTCACCGACACGATCACGCCGAACAGCAATGTGAAAATTCAGGCCGGCGTGCGGCTAGACGGAAGCGACTACCGCTTCGGAAGCGGCGCATCCGAATATTACGCACCCGCGGCAGTGAATGCGGCCGGATATCCGCTCAACGCGGCGGGCCAGCCCGTTATGAGCGACACCGGAAACTACGTCACTGCCGTCACTGCGAAAGAAACGGAACCGCTCGTCATCGAACCGCGCCTTTCGGCGGCACTGCAGCTCGGGCCGAGCGACGCCATCCGCGCATCGTACGGACGCTCGACCGAACTCCCGGCGCTCGCCTTCGTCGATTACCAGCAGGGCCGCGGCCAATTTTCGCGCTTCTCGAACGTGCCGGCGAACGGCGCCGTCTGCGGCGTGACCGGCAACCTCACGTGCCAAAACTATGCCGACGAACTGTACTGGATCAACCAGAATTTCATCGAAGGCGTGCCGTATCAGCCCGCTCAGCCCGCCACCTTCAACAACTACGATTTCTCGTACTCGCACAGTTTCAAACACGGCATCGGAATGAAGATCACGCCCTTCTACCGTCGCGGGTACAACGATTTGGCCCTGGTCGCAAGCCCCCGCACGGGCAGTAACGGTCAGGTGCTGCTCAACGCCGATGGAACCGTGAACGAAGGGCCGCCGACGACGACCAATCTCGGCGTGAGCCGCACGAGCGGTATCGAATTTTTGCTCACCAAAGAAGCGCCGATCGGCTTTTCAGGATCGCTCTCGGCGACGTATATCAACGAGACGAGCAACGTCATCCCGAATTCGCCGGACGAGGATTTCTTCCCGAGCATTCCGCCGGCATCGCTCGCGCTCGGCAACCAATACCGCGTCGGTTTCCTCTCGCCGTTTCAAGCAACGCTCGCGGTCCAATACAAATCGAAGGGCGGCCTGCGCATCAATCCGCAGATCTATTACGTTCGCGGCTATCCGATCGGCGAGGGGCTCTTGACGGCAGCCTACGTGAACGGCATTCCATACAACGTCGCCAACACGAACGTTACGGATCCCAACGGGGCCGCGATCGCGCAGCAGTACGTCGATCCGCAGAACCCCGGAACGATCCTCAAGCCAAATATCGATGCGACGCGCGGCGTTGCGAACGCGGCTTCGGCCGGCGGTGTCATCGGCAATCCATGGGTGGGCGCGAACCTGACGATCGAATACAGCCCTCCACACACCAGGAGCACCATCGGCGTGCAGATCTTGAACTTGACAAGCAACGTATACAACGAGTTCGGGGGTGGCAACACCGTCGGCCCGAACGATCGCTACCAACCCGTGGCTACCGGCATCTCCGGGCCGCAGAGCGGTTATAGCGCACCGTACGCGCTCTATCCAACTCTGGGCGGAGCGTATTATCTCGGCGCCGCCGAGCACGGGGAGTCAGCCTACTCCATCACGCCGTTCTACCAACCGACGCAAGTGCAAGTTTATTACAAGCTACTCATTTAGGAAGCCGGTAGCAGTGACCAATCGCCTCAGCCTCATCTCGCGCGTCTTCAACGGAAGATCGGCCTCGATCGCTTCGTTCGTGCTGGCAGCCGGCTGCAGCTCGAGCCAATCGGCGCAAGTGCCCGGGCAAACCATCGTGAACGTTGCAGCCTACAAAGCCCAACTCGGCGTGGGCGTTGCGACCTTCAATAACGGGACGACCGGCCTCAACGTGGTCGCCACCTATCGCCAACCCGACGGACTCAGCGGCAGCCTCGTGAACACGCCGACGATCGTGGGACCGGTCGGATTCGCCGTGCCTGCGGGCATGGGCGGCGTCAACGGAGGTACCAGGCGCATCAGCGGCTCACCGCAGGTTGCGCCGCTCTCCTCTCCGCTTCCGACGACGCTCGGCGAATCGGGAGGGGTGTTCGGTTACGGTCTCGCTCCGGACAACAGTACGACTTCGGGCGCGCTTACCAACCTCGTGTACGACGGCGCGTTCTACGACCCGACGACGGCGCTAACGGGCGCCGATTCGACGGGCTTGCCCGTCGAATACCGCGGCGGTCCACCATCGTATCCTAACGTGCTCAACGGCGATTACCCCTCGGGCTTCGAGGGCTACACGCAGGGCTTCACGGAGTTCGACACGCCGCCCGTTGCGGGGACGTATACGCTCTCGATACTGGTGCCGGCATCGGCCGGCAACGGCACGACGGTCGTCGCGACGCCCGGTACGATCGTCAACACCACGGGGGCGCTCGGCCCGATTGCCGCAGCGCCGGTCTTCGTAGAGGACGGCAATGGCGGAGGAACGGCAACCTGCACCACGCCGGCGACCGCCAAAGAGACGCTGGTGGATCTGACCGACATCACGCAAGAGCAGTCGTTTCTCACCGAAGGCGAGTCCGTGGCCGCGTACTATTCGAAAGTAGTGCCGGGCGGCGGCGCGATAACGGCAGTCTTCGCCGCGAACCTCGGCGCATTTGCAGCGGGCACCTACGGGCCCACGATCAACAGCGGCGACGAATACTCGGTAACGTGCATCGCAGCGAACTATCCCGCGTACGAATCGGGGCCGCCCTCGAACCTCCAGGAAACCCCGGCCCTCGTCGGCGCGAACGGTCAAGCCGATATTTCGTTCTCACCCAATCTCGACGTGACGTCGTACGGCGGAGCGGCGGCGTCCGCGCGCGCGCGCAAGCTGCGTTTTCGAACGCCGCTTTAGGTGTTCGAGAGGCCGGCGGTCGCCGCGCGGACGATTTCCGGCTCGGCGGTCGTCATCGCCTCGTGAAATTCGCTCCGCGCGAGATCCCGTTTTCCTTGCTGCGCGTACGTGAGGCCAAGCAAATAATGCAGCCGGCCGTCATTCGGCAGCACGGCGAGGCCGTCTACGAGTACCGCTTCGGCCGAACCGTATAAGCCGCGCGCCAAGTAATCGTAGCCGAGGTCGATGAAGGCGGCGCGCTCGAGCGGATCGAGCGCGAGCGCTTTGCGATAGAAATCGACGGCGTTTTCCCAGCGGCCGGCCAGATCTTCGATGTAACCGAAGTTGATGTAGGCCTCCGGCCGGTCCGGATCCGCGGCCCGCGCGCGCCCTAACAGTGCGAGCGCCTCGGCGCCGCGTCCCCCGCCTTCGATCAGCACGCTGCTGAGATCGACCAGCGCGGAATAGTTGTTCGGCTCGATCGAGAGACAATGGTTGAAGGCATCCGCTGCCGGCACCCGTTGGCCCTCATCGAGATAGGCGTCACCGAGCATCGATAGGACGGCACACGAACGATGCGTGAGATCCGCTGCGCGTTTGAGGTACGGCACCGCGGCATCCGGCCGGCGATCTGCCTCGTACACGACGCCGATCGCCCACAGCGCGTCCGAATCGAAGGGCGCGGCGAACACCGCATCGCGCAGCTCCTCTTCATACGAGCGCAAGTCGCCGAGCCGGCGATGGGCTTCAACGAGATGTTCGTAGGCACGAGAGAGCGGCGCGGCCTGGTCGAACTCGACGATCGCATCGCCTACGCGACCTTTCGCCAAATAGAGCGAACCCAATCGATCGTGCGCTTCGTCCGATTCGCCACCGTGCACGAACGCCGATCGATAGGCGCGTTCTGCAGCAGCCCGATCGCCGGAACGAAGGTAGAGATCGCCAAGGAAGATGGCTGTCGCCGCGTCGCCCGGGTGGGCGTCGACATAGGCCGATAAGCCGGCGACGGCTCCGCGCAGATCGCCTGCAGCGATCCGGTGCCTCGCGACGTCGATCGCTCCGGTCGAAGCCTGATCGGAAACCGAAACGGCGGGCACGGCGATTCTCTCCGGGTGCACCTCGATGGTAGCGGCAGATGCCGGGCATACGAAGGTCGTCGAGCAGACGAAGCCCGCTAAAGAGACGAGAGCGACGGCGAAGCGCCGGCCCCGCGAAACGTCCATCGTCCCGCCCCTATTCGGCGGCCGGGCAACCGGCTCCGTTGCCGGTTCTAGACTTCCATCACCACCGGAATGATGATCGGTTTGCGCTTGGTCTTTTCGTACACGGCCTTCGAAAGACCGTGCCGGATGTGTTCCTTGACGATTGCGACGTCGCGGATGCCTTCAGCCGAACACGCCCCCAGAATTTCGCCGACCCGCTTCTCGAGGTCGCCGATGACGCCGCCGGATTCCGGCAGATAGAAGACGCCGCGAGAGATGAGATCGGGGCCGGCTACGACCCGCGCTTCTTCTGCGTCCACCGTTACGACGATCATCATGATGCCGTCGACCGAAAGGTGCTTGCGGTCGCGTAAGACGGCTTCACCGATGTCTCCGACGCCGCTGCCGTCGACCATCACGTTTCCACCGTAGGTCTTGCCGATCTTCTCCCCTCCCGCGCTCGTGAATTCGATAACGTCGCCGTTCTCGATCACGAAACAATTAGCCGGGTCCACGCCCGTCTTCTGCGCGAGACCGGCGTGCGTGACGAGCATGCGGTACTCGCCATGGACCGGGATAAAATATTTCGGACGCACGAGATTGAGCATGAGCAGCAGCTCTTCTTGCGAAGCGTGCCCCGATACATGCGCGGCGATGTCGCCCGTGCCGTGCACGACGTTCGCACCGAGCCGGTAAAGATTGTTGATCGTCCTGCCGACGCTCTTCTCGTTGCCCGGAATGGGCGTCGCACTGATCACGATCGTATCGCCTGCGACGATTTTCATGCGCGGATGATCGCGTACCGCCAAACGTGAGAGTGCGGACATCGGTTCGCCTTGCGAGCCCGTCGTCATCACCACGACTTCGTTGGGGGGATATTCGTCGATCGCATCGAGCCGGATCATGCGATCGGCCGGCAGTTTCAGATACCCGAGTTCGGTTGCGTAGTGAACCACGTTGGTCAGCGAACGCCCTAAGAGTGCGATCTTCCGGTTGAAGCGAACCGCTTGATCGGCGACTTGCTGGATGCGCGGTACGTTCGAAGCGAACGACGTGACGATGATACGTCCGGTGGCTCGCGCGAAGATATTCGCGAACGCATCGCCGACCACGCGCTCGGAGGGCGTATGCCCGGGCCGTTCGGAGTTGGTGGAATCGGAAAGCATACAGAGCACGCCCTCCTCGCCGATACCGGCGATCGCCGCAAAATCAGCGGGCTTGCCGTCGATCGGCGTCTGATCGAATTTGAAATCCCCGGTGTGGAAGATCGTGCCGAGTTCGGTATGGATCGCAAGCGAACAGCAGCCCGCCAAACTGTGGTTGATGTGGATGAACTCGGTTTCGATTCCGCCGTACGAGATCACGTCACCGGGCTGCACCGCAACGAAGAGCCTATCGCCTGCTTTCTGATCGCGCAATTTCGCGCGGATCAGCGCGAGCGATAGCGGCGTCCCGACGACGGGAATATCGAACTCGCGCAGCAGATACGGGATGCCGCCGATATGGTCTTCGTGGCCGTGAGTCACCAGCAGCGCGCGAAACTTGTCCTTGCGCTCGCGCAAATACGAAAAATCGTTAATGACGACGTCGACGCCGAACATTTCATCGTCGGGGAACATGAGGCCGCAGTCGACGACGACGATGTCGTCGCGCGTCTCGATGACCGTCATATTGCGGCCGATTTCGCCGCAGCCGCCAAGGGGAACGATGCGGACGTACTTACCGTCGGGAGGTGGGGGGACGATGAGCGGAGCTGCCGCTGCGCGGCCGTTAGGGTGATTCAAACGGGATCTTTCAGGCGGCCGCGATCGGTGGCCGCTGGGATGAACGTAGTTGCCGGGCTATACTTCGGCGTCCGTACGCTAAGAGACTCTATCCGAGACGCACTGCTCTAAAGGTCGCCCTCACACGCGAGACGACCGTTGCCCGTTGCACTCTACCGTAGCGGGCGTTCAGGTGTTGGCAAGTCCGACCGTGGCGGCGCGGACGATCTCGGGTTCGCTGTTACTTAGGGCCTGATGGAATTCGGCCCGCGCGAGGTCGCGTTTCCCCTGCTTTACATAGGTAAGTCCGAGCATGTAGTGGAGGCGGCCATCGCCGGGAAACACGCTGAGGCCCGCCAGCAAATCTTCCTCTGACGAGCCGAAGAGGCCGAGCGATAAGTAATCGTAGGCGAGATCCACGTAAGCGGCGCGCGCGAGCGGATCGAGCGCGAGCGCTCTGCGATAGAACTGCAGCGCATTTTGCAAGTGCCCGGCCTGGTCCTCGATGTAGCCGAAATTGACGTAGGCTTCCGGTCGATTCGGGTTTGCGGCCTGCGCCTGCCGCAACAGGCCGATCGTTTCGGCGATATGATCTCCGCTTTCGAGCAGCGCGCTGCTGAGGTCGATGAGCGCCGAATAATTGTTTGGTTCTATCGCGAGGCAGCGATGGAACGTATCTACCGCATGGTCGACCACGCCGGCGTCGAGGTACGCGTCGCCGAGCATCGAGAGCAGCGCGCACGATTTCGGCGTCAACTCCGTCGCGCGCCGAAGAAACAAAATCGCGTCGGCAGAACGGTGGTCGGAATCATATACCACGCCGAGCGCCCAAAGCGCATCGGAATCGAACGGCGACGCGAGCACCGCATCGCGCAGGGTCTGTTCGAAGGACGGCAAGTCGCCAAGACGACGGTGCGCTTCGACGATATCCTCATAAGCGCGCGAAGACGGCAGTGCGAGATCGAACTGAGCGACGGCATCTCGAGTGCGGCCGAGGCCGAGATAGAGCGTCCCCATCCGTTCGTGCGCATCCTCTGAATCCGGCTCCCGGTCGAGCAATGCTTGATACGTGCGTTCGGCCGAAACTCGATCGCCGGACCGCACGTAGAGATCGCCGAGGAAGATGGCGCTGGCTGACTCGTAAGGATGGGCCGCAACATACCCGGCTAACCCCGCGATGGCCCCATGCACGTCGCCGTCCGCAAGCCGGCTCGTGGCAAGATCGATCGCTCCGGCAGGGGACCGATCGGACGCCGAAACAGACGCTACGGGCAACTCTCCCAAGGTTACTTCGGTCGGGCCGGCAGACGCCGAGGCCGCAACAAGTACCATGCAGACCAAAGCTGCAAGGGAAGCAAGAACAACGGCGGTCATGGACCGCCACCGCATTCCGTCCACCGTCTCTAGGACGTTCGCCGGGAAAGCGACGCATCCCGCTCAATCGGCCTCGTTCGAGGAGGCTTCCCAAAGCTGCCGAACGCTCGGGCATGCCCCCAATTGGAGGGTTCTCGATGACTCGCTGGCCACTCGGAATCGTAGCGATCGCGCTGCTCACCGCCCAGGCAACTCCAGGGCCGACGGTCGCGCCGAGCCCGGTGCCCTCGAGTGCGGCAGCCTTCGAAGAGACGGTCTCACCGCTCAAAGAGATCGGCCACGTGCAGGCAACAACCGCTTACTGCCAAGCCATCAGCGATCACGCCGCCAAAGCCGTGAACCTCGGCCTCGACAACGACCGCAAGATCGACGGCATCGTGCGGATGATGCGGGCGACCGATTTCGACACGTCGCTCCTTTCAAAGAATCGCGGACTGATGGAGCTCGCGAGCCAGAACGCTTCACTCACCGAACAAGCGAAGGCCGCTGAGAAAGCGGCCAAAGCGCTGCGGGTAGACGCCGCGAAGGCACCGACGCCCGAGGAGGCCGCGCAACTCACGGCGTTCGCCGACGCGCTCGACGGCGCACTCCACCGTCAGCGCACGATCGCGCGCGATGTCGGCGGCATCATTGCCTACATCGATGCGCACCCGAACATGACGCAAGCAGAACGAGATGAAGTGGTCTTCAACGAGGAGGTAGCTGAAAGTAACCGCTTTTACTTCCCCGTGTATACGGCCGACGAGCGCGTGGTGCCGCTGCTCTCCACCTACGCGCAGAAGGGCGCCGACGATTTCGTCGTAAGGCAGACCGGGATCAGGCACGACGAGGTGACGGCGGCGCAATTAGTCGAGCCGGTCTTCGGCGGCTGCTAAAAAGCGAAACCCCGGCGATATCTCGCCGGGGTTTCTTTCACGAAGCGCAGAGCTGGTACGCCCTAACGTTGCCTTATGACGAGCCCCGGTTTTTGGAGTTCGGCAGTTCGGCGGCGCAGCAGCGGCAGAGAACTCGTGCACGAGGTCGCGCCGGCTTGGCAGGTGGCCGCGGAGATCGTGATATCGTCCTCACCGTTCGGCCCGACGATGGCCGGCGACGGATTGCCTAGGCTGTGCGGATACGAACTTTCGAACGCCGGATAGTCAAATCCGATCACTTGGATCGCGATCTGATCGTCCGTCGTTGCGGTGCCGGCGTTTGCAGTGGTGTTCTGTGCTGCGGTGCAGACCGATGGAACCGTGCCGGCTGCCGCTCCGGTAGCGAAGACGGCAGAGGGCGCCGTAGGCCCGATCGTGCTCGGAAGGGTGAGCGTGCCCGAGCCCGTCGTTTCTAGGGTGTAGTAAACCGGCGTCCCGGCGCTGGCCCAGCCGTTGCAGCTTGTAAGGCCCGCGGCCGGCGCCGCGGGCTGCGCCGGACCGTAGTCGACGACCTCGACGTACGCTTCCGTTGCACCGGTCGGCATCGCGAACCCGAAGGTGCCCCCGCCGCTGCCATTCGGGGTGTACGCCGGCGACGTCGCCGTCCCGAGTGTGGTCAACGTTCCGGGAAGCTTGAAGCCTGCCTTCTGCGTCACGCTGGTCGACGGTACCGCTACGGCGAGGGTATAGCCGCCGCCCGCCGCAGGAGCGATGCCCGAAAAGACATCGATGCCTTCGCTGACGCCGGCCGTTCCCGCCGGATAGAGGTTGGCCGAAGTCCCGACCACGGAATCGGGATTACCCGCCAACTCAAAAGCCGGCGGTCCGCCCCACGGTACGAGCGCGTTCGCATCGGGTGAAACCGTGTCGTACAGCGGTATAGGATACGGTGCCACCTGGAACGGTGTCCCGGTCGACCCGGCGCCCGGAGGCGTGCAATCCGCTTGTCCCGTAGCATTGTACGGCTCGATGCCGAGCCCGAAGACGCCGCCGGATTGGCCGAAGGTCGTCAGGGCCGTCGCGCAAGCGACTCCCGGGTTTTGCGAGTCCGAGGTTATCTTCGGGGTCCCAACCTCCGAGGACGAAGGACCGGCAAGAATCGTCGAGACCCCATCGTAGCCCGCTCCTGTCGTGGCCGCTGTCGCGCTGATGGGGGCGGGGAGCGTCAACGTTGGAGTGTCGAGAAGCGCACCGCTGTCGCCCGGGGCAAATCCCCCCGTGGGTTGGCGGTAGGTCGCCACCACGTTGAGCGACCCCGGCGTACCGAATACGTTCGCCGTCCCGACGGCGAACTGAAGGACGTTCGACGAGACGTTAGCTTGCGTTGGACTAATGGGGTTAGTTCCACTGGCGCTGCAGCCGGCCGCAGCAAATACGATCGCCCCACTGGCAATCAGTGATCTTATGTTTCTCATATATATTTGCGGCTCAAATCTGCAGCTGGTAGTAGGCTTGTACCGAGAACGGCTGAAGCGGACCGAAACTCGGTGTCGCGGTGGAGTTCGCATTGGAGAGCAGATATGCGCCGTTCGAGAATGCATTGGCATCCGCGGGAACTGTTGCGTAGCAGCCGCGAATACCGGCTCCCGTTTGGTTGACGCACGAGTTGGTACCCGTCTGGGGGCCCGAGCGGCCGTTGGCTACGGGTTGATACCAGGGCGAGATCTCCGGGATCGTACCGTTGAACGCATTGCCGAGCACGTTGAGGAGCTGCACGCCGATCACGTTTCGCCCATGCTTCCATTGCACCGACAAATCGCCCAGTACGTTGGCATGGGAGAGCACGCCGCCGTTTGAGGCCGTCCCCGGCGTCCCGCGCGTTGCCGCGATGTTTGGGTTCGTGACGCTGCCCGGGTAGGACGGATCGTAGTAGTTCGTCGAGATGCTCGCGCCGGGAGCGGCTCCCACTAAACTCGACTGGCCCGACGTGATGCCGGCTCCCATATCCGACTGCGGCACGTTCGCATAGTGCAGGCAGCCGCTGCTATTTGCTACGAGGCAGCCGGCAATCGTGTTTCCGATGCTGTAGGGATAGCCGATGTTGACTTCAATTTGCGGGCTGATAGTAAACCCGTCTCTGAGTTTTTCGACCGCTCCCAAGCGCATCGAGAACGGCGACACGTATCCCGCTCGATAAAGATCGCCGAGCGCGAGCGTCGCAAGCGAGTTTGTAGGCACCGTCGTTTCACCCTCGGTGAACGGCGGCGTCGTCGTCAGGACGTTCTGATACGTCGCCGTGAAGAAGCCCGAGACTCCGTACGGATGCTGAGGCGTCGTCACACCGAATTCGGCTCCGGTCGTCTTGTTGAGCCCCGCGTCGGAGATCGCGAAGATGCCGAGAATCGGATTGAGCAGATAGTACGTGGGCAGACTCGTGCCCGCTTTGTAAAACGGCGTCACACGCACGCCCCAGCCATTCTGGAAGAGATGGCTGACGCTGAGATCGTAGTTGGTGTAGACCGCCGGGGGAAGATTCTCGGCGTCCGGTGCCTCGACGTTATCGCCCATCCAATAGAGCTGCTGGGCGTACGTTTTGCAGGGGAATACTGCGGCGTTAAACGCCGGCGAGTTCCAACCGCACGTCGAACCTGTTTTTGCCGGAACGTTGATGTAATTCGCGAGCCCGTACATGTCGAAGGGCGTTCCGCCCGTTTGGGCATCCGCAAATACGGCCGAGCGTCCGTATCCGAAGCGCAGCGAGTCGTTATTTCCCATTTGGTACGAGATCGAGGCGCGCGGCTGAAGCACCGTCGGTTCGTTCTGGAAAAGAGAGCTCGGAACGTCGAAGGGATTGTTGATCGGGACCGTGGTTCCCGAAATCGATCCGGTCCCTGTAGCGGGAGGACCTTGCCCGAACGAATCGAGTTGGTCTTGCCAATGCCGCACTTGCCCCTCGTCGCGAGCACCGAAATCGAGCTTGAGCCGGTTTGTCGGGCTGTACTGGAGGCGAAGACCAGCACCCCAATCTTGGAAGGTCGTCTGGTTGTATCCAATGCCCCAGCTCGGGATACGCGGAAGGCAACTTGGCTTTGGACCAGCGCCTATGACGCCATTTTGTATCCACGGGGTGGTCCCACAGAAGTGTTGGTAGATGTAGCCGGGGGCCACAGCTGCGGTAGTCGCTGTAGCGGGCGTGCCCGGCAACCAGTCCGCGGCGGCCGCTGGGGTGCCGAGGCCCGTGACTGCAAAACCAATGGGAGAGAGCTGCGGCTCGTAGGCGTTGAATTGCGGATCGAGCACGTTGTATTGGCCGTTGAGCGTAACGGTCACCTTCGATCCGATCTGCTGCGTTATGTCAATGTTTCCGCCGGTGGTCTGACCACCGGTATCCGAGGTCGCCGCGATGCCCGGGAAGCCGTTGCCCCAAGGCCCTAGCGTATATGAATCGTCACTGTACTGATCCTCGTTCCAGTTGTAGTACTTCAACGCCAGATACGTCGTCGACGTAAGGTTGTTGTCGTACTCGAACTTCAGGAACCGGGTCTGATTCGAGAAAGACTGCTGCGGCAGGTTGATCGGCACATTTGCGGACGGTACGCCCGGCGCAAGGCCGATGAGCTGCGAGTACTCGTTCGGGGTGTAACCGGTAAAGACGTAACCGGTCGCACCTTGCGTCAACGTGTCGTTCGGATAATAGGTCAGCGCGCACGGGTTGGTCGTTTGATTATAGACGCCGCCGCAACCGGTCGCGCTCTCAAATCCTTGCTGCGAAATATTCGTGTAGAGGACTTGGAGCTGCTGGTTGTTGTTGTGGCCGAACTTAAAGAAGAAATTGTTCGTAAACTGGTCGTTGGCCAGATACGTCGGAGCGAAATAGTTTCCGTACGCGTTCAGCGGAGTGGTGCTGTATCCGTAGTACGGATCCAGACGCTGGCCGCTGTACGCGAAGTATTCTGAAAACCGGTTGTTCGGCGTCGAGAATCCGTAGTCGATGGCAAACTGGTGGTCGAAATTCGGGCCGCCGAGTTCGACGTCGACCAACCCGGAACCGGGGCCGGTGCCGCGCTGGGGGAGGACGTTGATCACGCCCGCGCCGACTTCGCCCTGCGTCGCGTCGCCGGCGCCTTCAACAACCTGGATGGAGCCCGTCCCGTTCATGAGTCCGACCGACCCGTTGCCGCCGAGGAACGGCTCCTTAAACGGAACGCCGTCGTATTGATAACCCACTTCGGCGGCCGCGCCGCCGCGAATCGTCACGGTCGACGACATCGCGGTGCTGTTGTTGGTCAGCGTTACGCCGGGGACGGCGAGCAATGCGTAATTCTCGTTGGTCGACGCCACTTTACCGGTCGACTCTTGCATCTGCCCCTGGTTCACCGTGTATGAGTCGGTCGTCTGCGACGGCTGGAAGACTGAGTTGAGCGCACGCGTCGTTACGTGCCCGATCGTCTTAAGGGTTTTTTGAATCGCGAGACTCCCTAAGTTTACCGTCTGGTCGCCCGTGACGGTGATGCCCGTCTGCGTGAGCAGCTCGTAACCGGTCAATTGACCGGAAACGATGTACGTGTCGACCGGCAATCCAAGGAAACTGAAGAAGCCGTTCCCGGCCGTCTTCGCATGGTAGGTACCGCTCGGAGAAGCGAGACTAACGTCCACTCCTGAAAGCGGACTATGCGTGGCGGAATCCACGACCGTGCCCTGGACGCTACCCGTTTGGCCGCCCGCGGCGAACGTTGGCGTCGTCGATGTAACGAGAAATGCTAAAAGTAAGAGCAGCGCTGTGGCAAAACGTGCCAAAAATACTGCCCTGCTTTTTGCGGCAGAGTAAATAGCCATAGGGAACCCTTTCCTCTAGGTCCGGCAATCTAGTTCGCCGGGATAACCAAATACGGAATGCGTTGATCGCTATCGATTCCAACGAAAACGTGCTCGATTACCCGGCTTCGGCCTTCCTTAACCGAAGCTGAGACACGGACCTTCCCTCGCCTCATTCGCTATGCTGACGACATGCGGCATTTTAACGAAGAAAATGTCGAAAAGCCCAGTAGATTCGGCAAGAAAAAGCTACATCTGCTTACTTTCCTAGCCCTAGTCGAAGGACTGCGAGCGCGTGAAAGACGGTGCGGAGGTCCCATCTTATGCTCATCGCGATCGTCGCAGCGCTCTCTACTGCTTCGCCTTCTTCGTACGGCGGATCACATACTTCCACAGTGCGTGAAATGAGTGCAACGTTTGTCGCACGCGCGCACCGGGGGAGAGAACGCCGCCCAACCAGAGGAGCGGCGCCGTCCGGCGAACTCTTTTCACTGCGGGCTCGCCGCCGTTTTGCCGCGTATCTGCGGATCCGGCTCCTCGAAATGCGCGAGGCCGGTCTCGAACGAGCGGCCGAGGCCGTCGAGCGGCGGCTCCCGGTCGAGGAGCTCCTCGACCCCAAACGCTAACGGGAGCGAAGTCTTTAGCCCGGGCGAAGGCGAACGAGGCGGGACGTGATCCCATCTCCATCGTCTGAAGCGAACGAGCAGCCCCCGGCCCCGGCCGGTTTCACCTTGCCGATCGATATCGTGGTAGCTCCGGGCCGCGCGTTCGTGAAGATCGCGCAGACCCGCGAGTGGATTCCGGCGCTCGTCGTGATCGCGTTGTGCGGCGCCGCCACGATCGCGCTCGACACGCCTCCCTTCACCCACATTACGTCGCTCTCGAAGGCGGGCGACATCCCGACCAGCAGCGACATCATGTACCAGCTCGCCTTTTTGCTGCTGATCGTTCCGCTGCTGGTCTCAATGCTCGTCGCCACGATGGTCACGGCGCTGGCGCGCTGGAAGGAACCGGCGGCCCCCTACGGCCGCTTCTTTTCTCTCGCGATCAACTGCATGGTGCCCTCGGCGCTCGGCAACGTAATCCACGGGGCGGTCGCGGTGCTGCGCCATCCCACCTATGCGAGCTTTCGTGCCTTCGATACCGCACTGCCGGATTCGCTCGGCGTCTTCGCGGCGCCGGGAAACGATCGCGAGTTCGGGTTCCTGGCCCACTTCGGGATATTCGATGCCTGGTCGTTCATCCTGATCGGGTACGGGATCTCGCTCTTCGCGCGCATCCGCTTCAGCACGGCGCTCTTCATCGCGGCTGCGCTCTACTTCATCTACGTCTTCGCCTATAACTAGGTGCCGGGCGAAACATCCCGTACCCGCAACCGTACAACCCAGGAGGATATGCAGATGACCGCGCCTACCGGTGCTTCAGAACGAAGTCCCCTTTCGGTTGTGTGGGACATAATCGTCGCGCCGAAGAGCGCGTTCGAGGCGCTCGACGAACGGCCGCGCTGGGTCATCGCCTACTTGCTCATCTGCGTGCTGGGAATGGCCGGTGCGCTGCTGCAAATGCCGGCCCAGCTCCACGCGAACATCGCCTCCATCGACCGCGACGCCGGGCACGATCCGCAGATGGCATCGTTGTCTCCCGCCCAGCTCGAGAACGTCAAGGCGCTTACGACGAATATTCAGCATTTCATATGGTTGGCGTATCCTGTAATCGCAATCGTCTTCATCAGCGTCGCAGCCCTCGTACTATGGGCGGGGGCCAAAGCGGGAAGCGGCCGGGGAAACTTCTCGAAATATTTTGCGATCGCAATCAACGTCGGCATCGTCCAGTTCGGCATCGCATATTTTCTCACAGGTGTTCTTTGCTCTTTGCATTCACCGGACACTTTCAACTCGCCGACCGATATTTCTAAGTTGACGCCGAGCCTCGCGTGGATCGTGCCGAGCGAAAATCCGAAAATGACGACCTTCTTGGAAGCGTTTACGCCGTTCACGGTCTGGTCGTTTTTGCTCCTTGCCTTCGCACTTCGCAATGTCGGAAAAGTCTCGCCGCCAATTGCTTACGTTACCGCGGCTATCGTCGGCTTTGGGGCGCTCCTGTACTTCGTGCTCTTCGCTCGATGACGCCGTATCGGATGGCCGTAGTCGCCCTCGGTCTCTGGGTCACCTCGATTCCGACGGCAATCTTCGCGCAGCCGCACGATCGCCCCACGGCCGGTACGCTTTCCGCGCCCACGCCAACGCCCGCACCCGTTTTCGGCGTTGGCGTCTTCGCAGGCACGCCGGGTAACCGGCCGCCGCTCGAACTCGACGCCCTCGGCGCCGTCACATACGCACTGGGCCACGCGCCGTCGCTGCTCGGCCAGCGAGCCACCGTCCTCAACTTGGATTCCACCTTCACCAAAGCGCGCGCGGGCGAGTATCCGACCGCGATCGGCAACGTTTCCAATCAGCTCTCTAAAGAAAACAACGAACCCGGTCAATTCGCACAGTTCGGCATCACGCCGTCAAATAATTTCTCGGAGAATACGGCGCAGCTCGAATCGACGTATCAACTTTATAACGGTACGCAGCAGCTCACCGCGCAGCAAGCTAAGAAACAGGTCCTGAGCGCGCAATCGGAATTGCGCAGGCAGGAGGAGCAAGAAGCGATCACCGTTTCCAACGCCTTTTACGCGCTCGCGGCCGATCGCGGCATCGTGGCCCTCGACGAACGCGATCTCGCGTATCAACAGCAACTGCTGGATACGGCACGCGCCGAGGAGCGCGTGGGACGCATCGCCGGCGTCGACGCGCTCAAGGCGGAAGTTGCCGTGGAGCGCAGCGCTTCCGCGCTCGTTCAAGCCCGCACGAACGAAGCGAACGATCGCGAATCCCTGGCCGTCGCGATCGGAGCGCCGGCCGGCACCACATTCGACGTTCCGCAGACGCTGCCCGAGCCCGCGGTGCCGCCCACGCCTTCGGAACAGCTCCAAACGATCGCCAAGATGAATCGCCCGGAAATTGCCGAGGCACGCGCCAACCTCGACGTCTCTAAACTCACCGACGCTTCGGTCGATAGCGATCTGCGCCCGGTCATCACCGTTAACGGCTCGTTCGGCAGCCAGGTCTCCCCGACTGAGTTCGTCGAGGAACAACAGGAGATCGACCAGAGCAACGCCGCCGCGCTCGCGAGCTACAATTCGGAGAAGGCGCTCTTCCCCACCGCGACGATTCCGGCACCCGTGCTGCTGCCGCCGGTCGACCGGCACGTGCCGGGCTTCTGGCAGTTCAACATCCTCTCGACTTTTTCGGTACCGCTGTACGATTACGGGCAGCGAGCCGCGGCCCATCACGCCGCGAAGGCGCAGATCACCTCGTCGCTCGCCGGACTCTTCAACGCCTACGATCAAGTTGTGGCCGACGTGAACGCCTCGCGCCGCAACCTCGAAAACGCTGCCGAGAAGCTGCGCTTGGCCAAACTTTCCTCGCAGCTCGGCGCCGAGACGGCGCGCATCGCGCAACTGCAGTACAAGAACGGCCTCATCTCGTTTACCGACGTGACCCAAACGGAACAAACCGCACTCTCGGCGGAGAACGATCTCATCGCGGCGCGCGTGCAATACGTCACCGCGCTCATCAAGCTGCGCGTCGCGCTCGCCCCGCCGAGCACGGCCTCCGCCGCAGATCTTCGAGGACTATGAATCGCCGTCGCAATACCCTCATCGTCATCGGCGGCATCTTGCTGGTCGTGATCGTCGGCGCGCTTACGCGCCACGGCACGAGCGCAGTCGCCGTGCGCGAAACGACCATCCGCTATGGGACCTTCGAAACCAAGCTTCCGGAAACCGGCGTGATTCAACTGCCGCGCACGAGCACGCTGCCCGCGTACGTCGCGGGCAACATGGGGCAGATTCTCGTCAAGGCGGGCGACCGCGTTACGCGAGGCCAACTGCTGGCCACGATCGTCAACGATCAGGTTTCGTCCAACGTCCGCGATGCCGACGAGACGGCAGCATCCGCGCACGGCAAAGCGCAAAGCGTCGCCGAAGCGAACGCCGTTCTGCCGGAGCAAAATCGATCGAACATTTTGCAGGCCGAAGCCGCCGTCGTGGCTGCGCGCTCCCAACTGACGCAGGCCCAGCAAGACGTCGTGGCGGGTTCCCAATCCGGCCTCGGGTACGGCGGCACGACGGCGGAGGAACAGCGCCTGGGCGCCGATGCGACGCTCTCCAAGGCGGACACCGACTACCACGAGGCGCAGCGGACCTACCAGGCCGACGAAAGCCTCTTCAATCAGAAAGCGATTTCGCGCGATGCCTTGATGCAGTCGCGAGCGCGCTTTCAGGAAGCGACCGTCACCTACGATCAGGCCCGCAGCGAGCGGGGAATTCTGGGCGGCCAGCTGACGCGCGAAACGCAGGTGCTGCGCGATCGCCTCGGCTCGGCGCGCGACGGCTTACTGCAGGCGGAAGCTGCCCTCGCCGCCGCACGCGCGAACGCGGCCGAATCGAAGGCGGGCGATCTCGCCGCGGCCCAAGCCGATGCCGCGCGCGCAGATGCGGATCTGGCGTTCGCGCGCGATCAAGCGAATAAATTGCGAATCGTCGCGCCCTTCGACGGTATCGTGCAAAGCGTTGCCGCGCAGGCCGGGGATTCGCTGCGGCCCTTGCAGCCGGGCGACGCGGTGGCGCTGGGCCAGGGCGTCTTTACGATCGCCTCCGACGACAATTTCATCGTCCGCACCAAAGTCGACGAACAGGACGTCGCGGCTCTGCGCGTGGGCCAGCGCGCCGTCGTGAGCGGCGAAGATTTCGGCGGGGCGAAACTCGGCGGGACCGTCGCCTCGATTTCGCCCGTGGCGCAGAAATCGGACGACCCTTCGAACACCTCGCGGCAGGTGCTCACGACGATCGCACTCGATCAGCGCCTTCCGTTCTTGCGCGACGGGATGACGGTCGACGTCGACATCGTCACGCACCACGATCAGAACGTGTTGACCGCGCCGAACGACGCCGTCCGCAAAGACGATAAGGGCAATTACGTGCTGGCCGTGCAAGGCGGACGTGCGCGCAGGGTGCCCGTAACGCTGGGAGCTCAAAGCGATACCGATTCGATCGTCACGGGCGGCCTGCACGATGGCGACGTCATCGTATCGGAGAAGAGCCCCGAGGTCGTGGCGAATACTGCCGTGACGCCGGCACCTTCGCCGAGCCCGGGCGCGTCCCCAACCGCTTCGGGCGGCTAGGCGAACGTGAGCCGCTACCTCGCGTACGCTCGCGAAGCACTCGATGCGTTGTGGCTCAATCGCGCGCGCTCGATTCTCACGATGCTCGGCATGATCATCGGCACCTCGTCCGTGATCGCGGTGCTCGGCATCGGCAACGCCGCTTCGAGCGGTATCTCTTCAACGCTCAATTCGTTCGGCGATCCGGGCTACCAGGTTTCGGTCGATCCCAAGGTCGACGATCCGGCCGCGGCTGCGATTGCCTACCGCGATGTCGCAACGATTCTCGAGCAGGATTCCGATACGGTCAACGACGCGTTCGCGAACTACAATCGCAACTACCACATCCTTGCCAACGGCATCGACTATATCGGTGCCGTCACCGCGCAGACCGATAAGACTCGCGACACGCTCACCATGCACGAGGGCCGTCGCATCGACGCCGACGATGTCGCCACGAACGCCCACGTCGCCGTCATTACGCAGGGGCTCGAGCGCCGCTTCTTCGGCGATAACGGTCAGGCGCTCGGGGCGATCATGCGCATCAACGGCATTCGTTTTCGCGTGATCGGGGTGTACGACGAACTCAAGGCCGGCATCTTTACGACCGGCGGCGCAGCCGACTACGTCGAACTCTCGTACGTGATGTTCCACGAGATGGAACCGGGCCCCGTCGACAATCTGGTGGTGTACGCGCAGCCGGGCGTGAGCGAAGCCGAGCTCACGACGGCGCTCGTGAGAACGCTGCGACACTTGCACGGGCCCGGAGCCGATTATCAGGTCCAGGACGTGAACGCGTTCCTGGGCGCTTTCGAGAAAACGATCGCGCTGGTGGGCGACGGCCTCACGGCGATCGGCGGCGTCGCGCTCTTGGTCGCGGGCATCGGTATCATGAACATCATGCTCGTCTCGGTCACGGAACGCACGCGCGAGATCGGCATCCGTAAGGCCATCGGCGGCAGCAGCCGCGACATCACGACGCAGTTTCTGATGGAGGCGCTGATCCTTTCGCTCATCGGCGGCGGCACCGGCATGGTGCTCGGGATTCTTGCGGTTCTGCTCGCGTACGGCGCAATCTCCACGCTGCTGGGACCCGCTCCCATCCCGTGGCTGATCATCGTCTCGGTTGCCGTTGGCTTCTCGGTCTTCGTGGGCGTGGTGTTCGGTACGTATCCGGCCATTCGCGCGGGCAAGCTCGACCCGATTGCGGCGTTGCGCTCTTGATCGCGACGCTGCGCCAGATCGGGCCCCTCTTCGCCGAAGCGTTTGGCGTTCTGTTGGGTAATCGCACGCGCACGATTCTCACGATCACGGGGCTCATCATCGGCGTCGCAGCCGTGATCTCGATCCAGATTCTCGGCAAGGGTATGTCGGGCGCGGTAACGGGCGTACTCGGCACGCTCAGCGATCAGAGCTTCATCGTCTTTCCCAATGCACGCCAAGCCGACTTCACGAAGGCCTCGATCAAGTACTCCGATCTGCAAAAGACGCTGGTCCTCTTCCCGAACATCGTCGACGCGATCCCCGCGGGATCGGTCGACCGCCTGGTAACGAGCGGCCACCACCACGCGCGATTCACCATCAGCAGCGATTCCGACATTCGCTTCGCGGCGCTCCCGCTTATCTACGGGCGCGCGCTCTCACGCGCCGACGTTGCGACGAGCGCCCATGTCTGCGTGCTCAAAAACGATGCCTATCAGCGGCTCTTTCCCGAAGGCGGCGACCCGGTCGGCACGAGTCTGCGCGTGGGGGAACGGCGCTACGTCGTAATCGGCGTGGAGGGCCGGCCGGTTCAAGGCTTGATTCCGGTGAATTTCGGCGGCGATCTTTCGATCCCGTATACGACCTACGTCCACGAATATCTGCGCGAGCGTCCGCTCTTCTTCGCCCGCTTTCTCGTGCGCGATCCGAGCAAAATCGCCGAAACCGAAGTGCAGGTTATCAACTACCTCAAGAGCGTGAAGCAAGATCGCGCGGAGTACCAAACCTTCGATCGCAAGTCGTTTTCGTCGTCGATCGACGGCATCTTTGCCGCACTCACGTTCGTCGTCACGCTGATCGGAGCGGTCTCGCTCGTGGTGGCGGGCATCGGCATCATGAACATCATGCTCGTCTCGGTAACGGAGCGCACGCGCGAGATCGGGGTGCGCAAGGCGATCGGCGCGACGAGCGCGCAAGTGCTCGCGCAATTCTTCATCGAGGCCCTGCTGCTTTCGTCGATCGGATGCGGCATCGGCCTGCTGATCGGTTTGCTCGTGGGAGGCCTCGTCGACCGGTTCGCGCTGATCGCGATCTCCGGCGTGGTGCCCGTCATCCCCTGGTTCCAATCGGTCGCAATCGCGGTCGGATTCGCCACGATCGTCACGCTCGTTTTCGGAACGTATCCGGCCTATCGGGCGGCACGGCTCGATCCGATCGAAGCTCTCCGCTACGAATGAGCGCAAACTCTAGCGCGATCGTCATCACCAAGGTCACGAAGATCTATAAGATGGGAGCGCTCGAAGTTGCGGCGCTGCGGGGCGTGTCGTTCGCAATCGAACGCGGCGAGTACGTTGCGATCATGGGGCCGTCGGGCTCGGGGAAATCGACTCTGATGAATTTGATCGGTTGCCTCGATCGCCCGACCTCGGGCGAATATGTCCTCGACGGCACGAGCGTCGGCAGCCTCGACGATAACGCGCTTGCCGCCATCCGCCTGCGCAAGCTCGGGTTCGTATTTCAAGGCTTCAACTTGCTCGCCCGGACCAACGCCATAAAGAACGTGGCGCTCCCGTTGTTTTACGCCGGCATCTCGCAGCGCGAACGCGAGCGGAGAGCGGAGCGCATGCTTTCGGAAGTCGGGCTCGGCGATCGGGGCAACCACAAGCCGAACGAGCTTTCCGGCGGCCAGCAGCAGCGCGTCGCGATCGCGCGCGCCCTGGTCAACGATCCGGCCGTGCTCCTGGCCGACGAACCAACCGGGAACCTCGATTCCACCACGAGCGCGGAGATCATGGAACTCTTCCGGCAGCTCAACGCGGTCGGCCGCACGATCATCATGGTAACCCACGACCCGGAAACCGCCCGGAACGCGAAACGTGTTATACGCTTGCGTGACGGCCTCATCGTCTCCGACGAGGTAACCGAGCCCCTCCGGGCCTGAGGAATTTCATTAGAAATCGGGAAGAAGGTCGCCCCGGAGCGCGACATTCCACGTTCCCGAGAGTAGAGGCACGAAGCACATTCCCAGCCCTTGGGCCCGGGAGCCCGGGCCCGGGGGCCATCGGGGGGCACGCCGCCCCGATCTCAACAGAAAGACCTAAGCATGCAGAAATTCCGCGTCGTACCGACGCTTATCGTTGGCCTGGTGGGCGCCGTCATCGGCAGCTTTTCGATGATGCTGTTCGCGAGCACTCACTTTGCCGGAGTTGCAGGCCCGGGAAACACGCCGCCTATGGTGAGCGCGGCCGCTTTGCCGGTCGCCGGTGACGATCAGAACCGGATCGTTAGCGCCATCAAACGCGTGGAGCCGTCGGTCGTTGCCCTCAACGTTACCGTCAACGGGCAGCAGCGCATCCCTCTCGACCCGATGGCCCAATTCTTCGGCCAGCAGGGCCCCTCGCGGATTCAGAACTATAAGGCTCGCGCTTCAGGCTCGGGCTTCGTCTACTCGCGCACGAGCGACAGCGGCCTGATCGTGACCAACGCTCACGTGGTGCGGCCGCCCGACGGGTCGCAAGTCGCCTCGATTCAGGTCGTGTTCCAGAACGGCGACCGCGAGCCGGGACACCTGCTGGCCGAGAATATCGGCGCCGACCTCGCGATCGTGAAGGTCGACAGCTATTCGAAGGTTCCGCCGCCGGTCGAGATCGCAGATTCGAACAAACTCGAAGCCGGCCAGTGGGCGATCGCCATCGGCGAGCCCTTCGAACTCAAGCAGTCCGCTTCACTCGGCATCGTTTCGGGCTTCAACCGCGACGAAACGATCGGCTCCGATGGCGGCGGCTCGATCGATTTCAAGGGGCTCCTCCAAACCTCGGCTCCGATCAACCCGGGCAATTCCGGCGGTCCGCTGATCGATATTGAGGGCCGGCTGATCGGCGTCAACCAGTCGACGGCCAATCCGCAAGCCGGCGCCCAGGGCATCGGCTTCGCGATTCCCGCCAACACCGTTCGCGATCAGATCGCCGAACTCGAGAAGTCGCCCGGCATCCACCAGGGCACGAACGCCGGCTTCATCGGCGCCCAGCTCGTGACCGTCACCCCCAACCTCGAAGTTCAACTGAACTATAAAGGTAAGGGCGTGGCCGTGGAAGGCGTCATCAGCGGCGGCCCGGCGGATTCCGCGGGCATCCAAGCGGGGGACGTGATCCAGCGGGTCAACGGCAACGAGGTCACCTCGGGCGACGAAGTCGTCAAGGCAATCAAGGCAACCAAGCCCGGCAATACGATCAACATGGAAGTTTGGAGCGCGGGCCTCAAGAAGCTCGTCGTCGTGAAGGTCCAAGAGCGGCCCGCCGATACGGCCGACATGCTGCCGCAGCAACAGCAACAGCAGCAGGACCCTAGCCAAACTCCATAAGACCGGCGGGCGGCGTGCCCCGGCAAGCGATAGAGCGGCTCCCGAATCGGGAGCCGCTTTTTTTACGGCTCTCGGACTGCAACCTTTCCGGCCCCTTTTCGTATTGTAATTACCGGATACGCACCGAGCGCCGGTGCTTAACATATGGCGCGTCCTTGATCGTTGGTAAGCGGCAAGGCCAAGCTCGGAGGCTCGCCTCCGGGGTCGCGAGCGGAAACGCTCGCGTGCAAATGGTCCGCGACGGTTGGGGAGATCGGGGGGCTTCGCCGCCCCGATGTACCGAGAGAGAGTACAATTTATGGCTAAAGTGGTCGGCATCGACCTAGGCACGACGAATTCCGTCGTTGCCGTGATGGAGGGGCAAACCCCCACCGTTATCGCAAATTCTGAGGGCAACCGTACGACCCCCTCGGTCGTCGCGTTTACCAAAACCGGGGAACGGCTTGTAGGACAGCTCGCAAAGCGCCAAGCCGTCACGAACCCTGAGCGCACGATCAAATCGATCAAGCGCCACATGGGCACGGATTTCAAAGTCAAGATCGACGGCAAGGATTACACGCCGCAAGAGATCTCGGCGATGGTCCTGCAAAAGCTCGTCAACGACGCGTCGACCTATCTCGGCGACCGCGTGACCAAAGCCGTCATCACGGTGCCGGCGTATTTCAACGACGCGCAGCGTCAGGCGACGAAAGACGCGGGCCGCATTGCGGGCCTCGAAGTTCTGCGCATCATCAACGAGCCGACCGCGGCCGCGCTCGCCTACGGCCTCGATAAGAAGGGCAACGAGACGATACTCGTTTGGGACCTCGGCGGCGGCACGTTCGACGTGTCGATCCTCGAAGTCGGCGACGGCGTCTTCGAAGTGAAGTCCACCAACGGCGATACGCACCTGGGCGGCGACGATTACGACGATCGCCTCGTCAAGTGGATCGTCGATGAGTTCCGTAAGGATCAGGGGATCGATCTTTCGAACGACAAGCAGGCCATCCAGCGGTTGACCGAAGCTGCCGAAAAAGCGAAGATCGAACTTTCGACGTTGACGCAAACCACGATCAATCAACCGTTCATCACGATGGACGCAGAGAAGAACCCGAAGCACATCGATATTACGATCACGCGTGCGGATTTCGAACGGATTACGAGCGATCTCACCGATCGCATGGTGGGACCGTTCAAGGCCGCGCTTGCCGATGCCAAGATCGACATCAAGCAGATCGACGAGATCGTCATGGTCGGCGGGTCCACCCGCATGCCGCTCGTGCAGGAGCTCGTCAAGAAGCTCACGGGTAAGGATCAGCTCAACCAGTCCGTCAATCCCGACGAAGTGGTTGCGATCGGTGCCGCGATTCAAGCGGGCGTGCTCGCGGGCGAAGTCCGCGACGTGGTTCTGCTCGACGTCACGCCGCTCTCGCTCGGTCTCGAAACGCTCGGCGGCGTCTTCACGAAACTGATCGAACGCAACTCGACGATTCCCACCAAGAAGTCGCAGGTCTTCACGACGGCCGAAGACGGCCAAACGTCGGTCGACATCGCGATCTTCCAGGGCGAACGCGAGATGGCGCGCGATAACAAGAGCCTCGGACAGTTCCGCCTCGAAGGCATCCCGGCCGCTCCGCGCGGCGTTCCTCAGGTCGAGGTCACGTTCAACATCGATGCCAACGGCATCGTGAGCGTCTCCGCTAAAGATCTGGGAACGGGCAAAGAGCAGACGATCACGATCACTGCGACGACCAACCTCTCCAAGGATGAAGTCGATCGCATGGTTCGCGAAGCCGAGAGCAGTGCTGCCGAAGACGCGCGCAAGCGTGAGGAAGCGGATGTCCGCAACCGCGCTTCGAGCCTGATCTACTCGACCGAGAAGTCGCTCAAGGAAATCGGCGACAAGCTCGATGCCGGAGCGAAATCGGACGTCGAGACCAATCTCGCCGAACTGCGCCGCGTCAGCGAAAACGGCACGGCCGCGGAAGTCAAAGCTGCAACCGATGCTCTCGAGCAGGCCTCGTACAAGCTCGCCGAAGCGCTCTATCAGAAGACCGGCGCGAGCGCCGGCGCTGATGGCGCGACGGACGGCAGCGGCAACGGCGCGACGCACGAAGGTGCTCCGCACGCCGATGCGCCCGGACCTTCGGGCGACGACGTGATCGACGCCGAGTTCAAAGAGCGCGTCTAAGCGCTAACGCTCGCCCCCAGCGCACGGAGACGCGTGCTGGGGGCAGGCGTCCCTCATAGTTTTTTACGAGCATGACTTCGCACGCCCCGTGCTCTTGAGGAATCCCTTATGGAAACCGAAGCAACCGATACTGAAATTGCGGGCGTCGAGCACGGCGTCGAGGCCGAGCCGATTTCGGACGCCGCGGCGCCTTCGCCCGAACTCGTCGCCCTGAAAACGCTCGCCGACGAACGGTACGCGGAACTGCAATACGCGCGCGCCGAGATCGAGAACGTCCGTAAGCGCGCGGTAAAGATCGCCGACGACCGGCTTTCGAACGCGCGGCGCCAGCTTATCGCAAAATTCTTACCCGTGCTCGATAACTTGCAGCGCGCGATCGCAGCCGGCGAAAACGCCGACGTTCGCGGCGGCTTGCAAGCGACGTTAAAGAGTTTCGAACAGCTCCTCGCAAGTGAAGGACTCGTCGCGGTCCAGACGCTCGGAAAAGCCTTCGACCCACACGTGGCGGAGGCCGTCTCGACCCGCGAAACGAGCGATCACGATGACGAAATCGTGCTCGACGAGCTCCAGCAAGGATACCGCCTCGGGGACGATTTGGTCCGCCCCGCACTGGTCGTCGTCGCAAAGAGAATCGAGAGCGCCGAGACCATCGCGCACAGCGAGTGAACTACAAAGACTATTATCAGATTCTCGGCGTGCCCAAGACTGCCGCCGCGAAGGATATCAAATCGGCGTACCGCAAGCTCGCGCGCAAGTGGCACCCCGATGCGAACCCGACCAATCAAAAGGCGGCCGAGGAGAAATTCAAAGAGATCTCAGAGGCCTACGAAGTCCTGAGCGATGTCGAGAAGCGCAAAAAATACGACGCGCTCGGCAGCGATTGGTCGCGCGCCGAGCAGCAGGCTGAGGCGCAGCGCAATTACCGCAGCCAAGCCGCGGCTGGGCCGCCCGGCGGCGGTCCGACGTATTCCAGCACCGCAACGGGCGACCCGAGCGGCTTTTCGGATTTCTTCGACCTCTTCTTCTCAGGAATCGGACGGCGAGGGCAACCCGGCCAGAGCGCGGCTGCGAGCGAACGCGGCGGAGATCTCGAGACGAGTCTCGATGTGTCGCTCGGCGAGGCGTTTGCGGGCGGCTCGAAATCCGTCACGCTGCAAATCGATGACGCCTGCCCGCGTTGCAACGGGACGGGTTTCTTGAACGGCGAGATCTGCCCGCAATGCCACGGAACGGGGCGCTTGCTGCAGACGAAAAAATTCGACATCAGCATTCCGAAGGGCGTGCGCGACGGGCAGCGCATCCGGCTTGCAGGCCAGGGCGGCCGCGGGCGCGGCAACGGGCCCAGCGGCGACTTGTATCTCGTGATCAACGTCAAACCCGACAAGACGTACGAACGCAAAGGCGACGATCTCTACGTCGATCTGCCGCTTTCCCTCTACGACCTCGTGCTCGGCGGCGAAGTCACGGTGCCGACGATGACGGGCGAAGTGACCGCTACGGTTCCGGTTGGGACGCAAAACAACAAGATGCTGCGCTTGACGGGCAAGGGTATGCCGAAGGTTCGCGGCGGCGGCTCCGGCGACGAATACGTGCGGCTCATCGCGATGCTGCCGGCCGATCCGAGCGAAAAAGAACTCGGGCTCTTTCGAGAGCTCGCGGCGCTACGCAACGGTAGCGTAAGAAGCCGAAAAACCTAACACTTTAGGTTAGGTCGTCGTCCGTCAAACCGGTGTTGAGCTTGTAATCGGTGATCTCCCAGCGTTCGAGGACTTCGCGTCCGGCGTAGCGTTTGCGCATCACGATGAGCCCGCTGTCGCGAGCGATGTAGATCTCATCGAACGTCACCACGCCGCGATCGGCCGCGGCATCGTCGGGACACGCGATTTTTGCGACGGGCAGCGAAACGAGGTCGGTCTGCTGTCCGTCCACGAGTGGGCCGTCGGTCTGACGCATCAGATCGGAGTGCGCGGACCAGCACGCGATCACGTCGCCGATGTTCGGATTGAGGATGCTGTTGCCGCGCAGCGACGTGAGATCTTTCTCGCGGACTTCCCCGTGCTTCTTGAAGACGGAAAACGCGCGGTTGTACGCGGTCAACTTATTGGGCGGCTCGAAGTAGACGGTGGACCCGCTGTTGTTCCCTTTGAGCACGTCCATGCGCGCGCGATTGGGTTTTTTGAACGCGTAATGCAGTTCGCTATCGGCCGAATCTTGGCCGAGCACTTCGTGCGCTTCAATCGTCATCGTATAATCGGTGATGCCGTTCCACGTGGCCTCGAGATGCGCGAATGCCGGCGGCACGGGCGCCATAGCCGAAGCGGGCACGACACAAACGAGCAGGAAGAGCACGGCCGGTAAGGCGTTGCGGACGATCACCCAAAGCGTTTCGCTGCCCTGCCGGCAACCTTCCTGTGCGAGAGAAGCCGCTCCAAGGCAAGCGTCACGCCCGTTGAGAGCAGCAGTTGGTGCGTGAGCCGCTGCCGAGAATCGAGCACGTAGACGAAGGTCGTATGCACGTCGGGATAGCCGGCTTTTCCCGTCTGCGCAACGATGCCGAGGCTCCGCATAAGCCGGTGGACGTCGCGTGGACGTCCGCTTGCAAAAATCCAATCGGTTGGATCTGCCTGGAACGAGCGCGCCGCAGCGCTCATCACAAACGGTGTATCGTACTCGGGATCGAGCGTTACCGTCACGAGATGAACCCGAATGCCCTCGCGCCGCAGAGCCGCGCGGGCGAGAGCGAATTCTGCATTGGCAATCGGGCACGCATCGGTGCAGCGCGACGCAACGAACGTGAGAACGGTCGGACGCCCGCGTAAGTCTTCGAGGCGAAACACCGCGCCGGTTTGATCGACGAGCGGAATCTCACGCGCGTCGGGCGCTCCTCCGGCGAGAGCTACCACCGCGCTCGAGCACGCGAAGAGCAGGGCAACCCCGCTAACGAGGCAGCGCGCGAGCGGGGAGGCAAGTCCGCTCGCGCGCCCGGTTACACGACTCACTGCGAGACGATCACGTCGCGCATTGAGGCGTCGTTGTAGTGATAGAAGCAGCCGAAGTAGTAATCTCCGGCCGGCCCCACCGTGAAGACCGCGGACGACGAGCCGCCCGTGAGCGTTCCGGTCGACCACGACGTTCCACCGTTGATCGTAGAACCCGTCGCGGTGGTGCCGCCCGTGTTGTCGAAGCTCGCGGGGAAACCGCCCGATCCCAAGCCGGAGGCCGTGTGGTCCGGCTGGCCGGAGTCGCTCGTGAACACGATCGACGATCCCGCTGCTACGTGAACGACCGCTGCCGGATCGTTCGCACCGGAGGTGTTCGTGTAGTACGACACGTCGCCGAAGGTCGGATCGTCCGTCGTCGTATGATTGAAGCCGATGTGCACGACCTGCGGTTGCGCCGTCGGGACCGCACTCGGAGCCGCCGTGGGCGCCGCTGTCGGTGCCGCTGTCGGCGCCGCCGAGGGCGCCGCAGTCGCAACCGCGGTCGCGCTTGGTGTCGCCGTTGCGCCGGCGGTCGCCTTCGCCGTCGGCACGGCAGTGGGTGTCGCCGCTGCGGCCGACGTCGGTGCGGCAGCAGCCGAAACCGGCGTGAGCGTCGACGACCCCCCGCTGCACGCGGATAACGCGGCAGCCGCAACGATACCGGCGACCGAAACAAAATATGAACGCATCTGATTCCTCCTGCGTCCGAGCCTATACAGAGTTTCTGAATGAACTCTGAAACCGGAGCAATCAGCGCGTGCGCAGGCCCACGTAATATTTGCGCGCACCGGTGGTATGCACGGAACCGAGCGCCAACGCGGCAGCGTGCGTCAACGGCAGATACGCATCGCCGTCGAGAACGACGCCGCGCGTTGCCGAACCGATATCGCGATGTGCGATCGCATCGAAGCGCACGCCGTCGCCGTTGGCGTATGTAACCCAGCCGCTCTGCCGGCTCGTATCCGAGAGCGGCTCGAGGTCGTACTGCTCCATGAAATCTTGCGGCGACGCGCGCAGGGTCCATGCGCGGACGCTCACGAGCGGCGCCACCTGCCACACGAGCGACGCGCCGAGCCCGGTTTGACGCTGCACGTCGAAGCCGCTCGTGTCTTCCCAAAACGCGATCGCCTCGGCGCGCAGACGTTTTCCTTCATCGAATCCGAGTGCGCTCTCTTCGAGTTGGTCGCGTTCGAGCGGCGCGCCGTTCGGCGGCGAAGGCTGCAGGTCGCTTTCCTCGAGCGTCGGCGTTCGCAGCGCCTGCGAATACCCCGCCCGCACGTAGAGGCCGCTCGGGCCGAGGGGCACGCTGCCGCCAACCGACGGTACGAGCGCGAGGCGTTCGCCTTGCGTACGCCCGGAAGCGAGCGTTTCGAGAACCGTTTCGTCGGTCAGCCCGAGGCCCGCATAGGCGCCGTCGCGCTGCGTTCCCGTTGTTGCTTCGACGTACTCCGTTTCGTCGTATGCGCGCCCGGTGAGCGGCGTATCTGCGAGCGCGAAGGCCGTTTGACGCGTGGTGAGCGCACCGATCGCAAAGGTGACGGGACCCGGATGCTCGAGACGCACGTCGGCCGAGAGGTAACTCGAGCGATAGTCGCTGGTCTGCGCGAGATTATCGAAGACGGAGACGTCGGCGCCCGAGATTTCCGCAAACGAACGATAGCGCCGCGAAGCGGTCGCATACGCGAGATGAAAGAGATCGTCGCTGCGCGAGAAATCGTAGTTTGGATCCGCCACGATCTGTTCGCCGGCGCTTCCGACGCTCGCATCGAGCACCCCTCCGGCAAAATTCTCGGTGACACCCAGATCCGCGCGGCGTGCGAGGATATCATCATCGTTCGACTCGCCATAGGCCGGCCGCACCCCGGCAATCGATGGTTCCACTGCGGCAGCGGGTGCGCCGCCCAGATCGACGGCGCCGTAAGAATCGGGACCGGCGTTAGGCGAGATTGCGAATATGCCGCCGCCCGCATAACTGCCGTAACGAAACGCTGCTTCCGGTCCCGCTACGGAAATCGACTGCACGTAGCGATCGGGGAAATCGATCAGCGCTGAGGAACCCGTCGCAAAATCGACGAGCGGCACGCCGCTATCGAGAACGAGTCCCCGTCCGCCGCCGAGGCTGCGATCGGAGACGTTCGTATCGTCGTCGCGCGGCACGACGAACGGGATGAGCGAAAGGTCGTCCGCGATCTGCCCGTACGGCAACGCGGCGAGATCCGCCGGTCCGGGGACGTCCGATTCAAGGGCGGCATAGCGCTGCACGACCACGACCACGTTAGAGATGCCGTCGACCGTACGCCGCTCCGTGCGGCAATACGTGCAGCGCACTTCGATTTCGTGCGCCGGAGCACTAAGTGGCATCGCGAACGTTCCGTCGGCGTCGACCTGGGCGCCTCCGGCCAACGTTCCCCCGGCGTCAAACGCCCGCACGAGGGCGCCCGCGACCGGCACGCCGGCGCGATCGCGTACGCTGCCGACGAGGAGGTCGGTCTCCGCGGCGCTTGCCGCCGGTCGAGCGGCAAATGCGAGCAAGACCGCGAAGATGGCGGCTTTCAGCAACTTTTCACGTTTTCTCGGTACGTATGCGGTTGATGTTCCGGTTCGGTCGACGCCTTGCTTTCACTGCCGCTCTCGCCCTGCTGACGCTCGCGAGTGCCGGGTTCGCACGTGCTTCGATCGTGGCGCTCGACGCCATCGCGAATACGCCGCTCCAGTCATCGCCGATTCCGGCGCTGCTGGGACCGATCAACGAGCTGGGCCGCAACGGCTGGCAGTGTTTTCCCGAACAAGCCGCCAAATCGCCGGGCCGGCATGAAGCCGAACTTCCAAGCGACGACGGATCTCCGTAGTCTCTCGAATGCGTCTGCGCGCTCACTTTGCGATCGTCCTCGCCGCGCTGCTGCCCGCCGCTGCAGCAGCTCAAGACTATCCGGCGCTCGCTCCCATACCAAACACGACCGACCCAGCAACCCTGCACGCCATGGCGGCGCGCCGCGAAATCCTCGAACGCATTCGCATCGGCTTTCACGCGGAAACGAATGGGCAGTGGGCGCAAGCCGCCGCGGAATTTGCCCGCGTCATCGCCCTCGATCCGGCCGAGCCGCAAGGCTCGACCGCGTACTACGATTTGGGCAACGCGCGCGGCGCGCTCGGCGAATACCCGGCTGCCGCCAAAGCCTACGAAGCGTCCATCGCGCGCGATAGCGGCTTCCTCGCCGCGCGAGCCAATCTCGTAACCGTCGAGCTGCTCGCAAACGATTTGCCGGCAGCTCGCGCCGCGGCCGACGCGTTCGTCGCGGCAGCACCGGATTCGGCGCGCGCTCTGTACGCGCACGGCATCGCCGCACTGCGCTCGAACGATGCCGCCGCTGCGCTGCACGATTTCCGAGCCCTCTCGAGCGCCGATCCATCCTACGCGCTCGCGCACTACGATATCGCGATCGCAGAACAACAGCTCGCGCGCTTCGACGATGCCGAACGAGAACTGCGGACCGCACTCGCACTCTCGCCCGCCTATACCCGTGCCCGCATCGCCCTGGGCGCGGTGTTGTTGCATGAAGGCAAGAAGGACGAAGCCCGCATCGCCTTCGATGCGGCGGCTGCAGGTACGCAAGATGCGACCTTACGTAACCTCGCAGCATCGCTGCGAGACGCGATCGAACGCTAGCGGCCGCGTAAGGTTGCGGACTTGACCGGCCTCGGCACTTCAGACATTCTTCATTAGCGCGGGCTACGCTCGAGCGCATGAGGCTCGTTTTGATGAGTGCGGCACTGCTTTCATGTGTTGCCTGCACGCCCGGCTCTTTCAGCTTAGCATCGACCTCGTCAAGCACCGCCGCCGGCATAACCGGACCGGTTCTTTTGGTCGACGTCGATCTAACCAACGATCCCGACGGTTACAAACCGCTCGATGCGACGATTAATGTCGGCGACGGCGTCCAGTTTCATAACTCCGACGGATTCAGCCATACCGCAACGTCGATCGCCGGCACGACGTTCCCCACGGCCTATCCGTTCACGAGCGCGGCACTGGTGCAGAAGGGCACCACGCTCTCGGAGGGCTTTAGCTCGGGCAATCTCACCGCCGGCTCGTTTTCGCAAACGCTGCTCGCCGACACGCCCGGTACCTATTTGTGGGGCTGCTTCTATCACTACGGATCGCCGATGAGAGACGAGATCAATGTCAAGTAAGTTCGCTCCGCGTTCCGTGGCGCGCGTTTTCGTCGCACTGCTTCTCGGGGCGATCGCGTTTGCAGCGAGCGCGCGAAGCGCGCTCGCCATGCCCGTCTTCGCCCAGCGCTACCACCTCACGTGCGCGGCGTGTCATACGGCGCTTCCCGAGCTCAACGCCTTCGGGAACTCGTTTCGCAATCACGGCTATCGTCTTCCGGCTTCGGTGCCGCGTCACGGCACGACCGTCGTCGCGTTTCGCTACAACTTCGAATACGAGAACGATCCGGTCGCCGGCGCCCGGCGCTTTAGCCCGGGCGAATCGGATTCGATTTTGGCCGATGAAGACATCGGCAACGTCAACGTCTACCTGCACTACGGCCTCGGCTCGCAAGGCGCTCCGTCCGCACCGTATCTCGGCTTTCTTTCGACCTACGACGCCCACGTGAATGAACTGTACCGGCTCGGGCTCTTCGAAGTTCCGCTGACGCAGTCGCCCGGACAGCGGCTCGACAGCATTTCGGAGTACGGCTACTTCGGCACGGCCGTCGGACACAACGATCTCGCGCTCAACGCCCCGCGGCTCGGATTCGAAACCGAACGGACATTCGGGAACGCGATGTTGATCGGCACGCTCGCATTCGGTGAATACAAGGGCGCGGCGTACGGTGGAAAACCGGTCTTCGACGGCGCGTCGACCACGGCGGAGCGGCCCGAATTCGGGCTCTACGGCCGGCTTCCCATCGGCGACTACGTCCAACTGAACGCGCAAGTTCTCGACGGATCGCGCAACATCTCGCTGCCGGGGGAGGCCGTCTACATCGATCCCTACGATCGCTTCGGATACGGAGCCGACTTCTTCGCCTTCAAAAAGACGCTGAATCTCACCGCGCAGCAGTGGCTCGGCCACGACGACGATGCCAACGGCGACCATCTCGGCATCGATTCCAGCGGCGGTTACGTGCGCCTGAAGTATTTCATCACTCCCCACGTGTTCATCGCGACCCGGCTGGATAATGCGGCGAACCCGTTTCCAACGCGCGAATTCTTGCAATACGTCGGCGCCCTTGTGACCAAACACGCACGGGTCGTTTTGGAGCGGCGGGTGAATCTCTTAGGGGGAACGCCGTCGTTCGGCGGGTACCTGACGGTTGCGGCTCCCTGGCCGATCGGATTGTAAGCACGATGCGCGTTTTGGTGATCGAAGACGACACGGATATCTCGGGCGCGATTTCCTCGATGCTCGTCGCGCGGCGCTACGCCGTCGACGTCGCGAGCGACGGGCAGGCCGGCCTCGACCAGCTGCTCGGCGGTGCCTACGATCTCGCGATCGTCGATATCGCCCTGCCGGGCCGGGACGGATTCTCGATCTGCCGCGAGGCTCGGGACGGCCGCATTGCCACGCCCGTGCTGATGCTGACCGCACGCGATGCCGTCGAGGACCGCATCCGCGGCCTCGATGCCGGCGCCGACGATTACCTGATCAAGCCGTTCGACGCCGAGGAGCTCGCGGCACGCGTGCGGGCCCTCCTGCGCCGCGGCGAACGCCCCCCGCAATCGCCCAGCATTTCGGTGGGTTCCCTGGTCGTCGACGCGAACGCTCGTACAGCCACGGTCGCGAGCGTACCGCTGGAACTCGGGAGGACGGAATTCCGGCTCTTGGAATTGCTCGCGAGAAATCGCGGGATGACGCTCTCACGAGCGCACATCCTGGAGAAAATTTGGGATTACGATTTCCAAGGTTCGAGCAACATCGTCGACGTGTACGTGAGCCAGTTGCGCCGCAAGCTCAAGGAGCTGGGCACGACCGCATCGATCGCGACGGTGTGGGGCGTCGGCTACAAGCTCGTCGAGCTGGGATCGAAAGGCGCGCGCTCTTCCGGCTGACGCTCTCGTATCTGGCTGTCTTCGCGGCGGTAGTCGGCGGCGTCTCGGTTCTCGCCTATGCATTCGTGGCCAACAATTATCGCTCGATCGTCGCGCCCGCCCTCGATACGCCGGAGGGCCGGGCAGGGTTTGCCGCAGCGATGCGGCCCGCGCTGTACGCGATTCTCAGTACCGACGCGCTGCTGCTGATCGCGGTCGGCCTCGCATCGTACGCGCTCGCCAATGCGGCGCTGCGCCCGCTCGCACTCGCGCGCGAACGCGAAGAGCGTTTTGCCGCCGACATCGCGCACGAGATGCGCACGCCGCTCGGTGCGATCGCAAGCGTCGCGCAAGCTGCCGCGTCCGGCAGTGAAGCCGACGCCCGCAAGGCACTCGCGACGATCGCGCGGCGTGCGATCGAAAGCGGCGCGCTCATCGGCGACCTCCTGACGCTCGCGCGCACGAGCGACGGCGACGCACTCGACCTGCAGCCCGTCGATTTCGCTGACGTCGTGCTGCGCGTCTGCCGGGACGCCGCAGCTGCAAACGCGCTGCCGGAGATTCGCGTTACGGCCTCGAGCGCGATCGTGAATGCCGACGAACGCCGGCTCGCCCAGCTGGTGCGCAACCTCGTCGACAATGCGCGCGAGCGCGCGCGGTCCTACGTCGCCGTCGATCTCCGCACCGAGGATGGATGGGCGGAGCTTTCGGTGGACGACGATGGGCCCGGGGTGGCACCGGAGATCGTTCCGCGCCTCTTCGAAAGGTTCGCGAAAGGCCCCGGTTCGCGCGGAAGCGGTCTCGGGCTTGCGATCGGCCGCTGGGTCGCAAACGCGCACGGCGGGACAATACGGTATGCCGGTGGAGCGCGGTTCGTGGCGAAGATCAAACTCGCGTGAGCACGTTCGGATACGCGCCGATGCAACACCGCTAACGACCCCGGAGGTATCATGCGACAAACGAATCTTACGAACGAATCCGCGGCGTATCTCGCTAGCCGCGAAGAACTCAGGCTCGCCGAAATCGAGTCGATGCGCCGGCTCGAGCGCGTTGCCGAGTTACGCCGCCGTCTTCCCGAGGGCCCCGTCGTTGAGGATTACGAGTTTGCGGAGGGCCCGGCAGACCTCGACGCAGGGGACGAACCCGCGCACACCGTGCGCTTAAGCGAGTTGTTCAGCGGCCCAGGGCGGCCCCTCGTCGTGTTTCAATTGATGTTCGGAAAGAAGCAAACGAGCCCGTGCCCGATGTGTACGATGTGGATCGACGGTTACAACGGCACGGCACACCACATCGCGCAGAATGTCGATTTCGCGATCGCGGCGGCGGCCGATGTACCGGCTCTGCGGGCTCACGCCCGATCCCGCGGCTGGAAAAATCTGCGCCTTCTGAGCTGCGGAAACAGCAGGTTCAAATACGACATGGCGAGCGAAGATGCCGAAGGCAACCAAGATTCGACCATATCCGTATTCACTCGGAATTCGAACGGAACGCTGCGGCACTTCTATACGGCTCACCCGTGGTTGGCCGAGGACATCAATCAGCGCGGCGTCGACCGGCTCACTCCGGTATACAATATGTTGGATCTGACGCCGCAAGGACGGGGAGATTGGTACGCGGATCTTTCGTATCAGCAATCCAACGGTGCGCCTACGAAAGCCACGTAGTATATCAAGGCGAGACGAGAACGACCGAGTTCGTATTGTCGTCGTTGAAGTAGATCTTCGGCGACGCCACCGTTCCCGTCGCAACGATTCCGAAAATTGCTCCGCCGGCGCCCGTATCCACGTTCTTTATTGCGACGACGCCTGCGGCCGGCGAAACTTCGATCAGCAGGTTCGTTCCCGCCGGGTCGAGCGTGTTGCCGACGACCAGATTTCCATTAGGCAAAAGGGCCGCGCTCAGCGGACCGTTCAGCGGCGCGCCCTGCGCGATCACCTTGATTGAGGCTGCCGCGGGCGATGCTATCGTCGAAACGTGGGCGATTGCAGAAACGGTGTTGACGTTCGTGTCGACGACGTAGAGCGTATCGATCGAGGGATCGTAGGTGAGGCCGGCGGGCGCGGAAATCGAGCCCGGGACGCCGTGATTGACGCTGAAGCCCGTGGCGACCGGCGTGACGCTCGAGATCGAGCCGCCGGAAAGAGCCACCCGATCGACCGTGCCGCTTCCGGCATTCGAGACGTAAAACGCAATCGCACCGTTCGGTTCCGGCGCGTAGATTTCTCCCCAAGGACCCGACCAGGGATAGGTCGCACCGGCCGCCAGCGGCGCGACGAGCGTGCCGCTCGGGGAATAGATCGCGTCATCATTGGCGTTGAAATCGGCGGTCCAAATATAGTCGTTGGGAGCGAGCGAAAGCGCATCGCACCCGAACAGCGCTTGGCCCTGCGCGATGCGGTACGGCGAGGAACCCACCACCGGATGCAAGCCCACGATCGTGGTCCCGTTTCCTTGCGTGTTCGTGGGACCATCATTGAAATTACAGATGATGAGGTCGCCCGCAGTGATGAGCCCTGCGGAAATCGGCGCGATCGCCAATCCGTACGGATTCTGATCTCCGTTGAGCGGATCGACGGTCGAGCCGATCGTCGTTAGGGTGTTGAGGTGCGCGAGAAGACTCGCAGATTTGGGCGCCGCGGGCTGCCCGGTCTGAAGATTGGGCTCCGCACCCGAGCAGCCGGCGAGGAGATATGCCGAGATCAGCAACGCTGCGAAGCCGCAGGTCTTATGCGCGATGTTCATGCCACGATGCTCCGCGGCAATCATGAAGACTTTCTGAAGCCGGTGCCGCGCCGGACGGCTAGACGGCCGCGGTCTCCGGAGCGAGCAGCGCGTCGAGCCCGAAGCGGCTCAAGATCGAGCGCTGCAACGGCGCGGCGTGTTCGTTGATCTCGTTGACCTGCGGAATGCCGCCGACCATCGTGCGAAGCGGACGGTTTCCGGCCGGGGCTTTTGCGAGTTCGACGATCGCCCGAGCGATTTCGTCGGCGCTTTTCCCTTGCGATGCTGTTGCGAGGCCGGCGCCGATCTGACCGAAGATATTCGCCACTTCACCGTACGAGGCGACGCGTGCAGCGTCGTCGGGAGTCGTCAGCGACTCGCCGATATTGGTTCCGTAGGCGCCCGGTTCGACGATCGCCACGTCTACGCCGAAGGGGCGCAATTCGTAGGACGACGATTCGGCAAGTGCTTCGATCGCCCACTTGCTTGCGGCATAGACGCCCATGAACGGAAGGACCGAGCGCCCGACGATCGAGCTCACGTACACGACGAGACCGCTCTTGCGCTCGCGCATCGCACCCAAAAACGCGCGGTTCACGCGCACGGGGCCGATGACGTTGGTTGCGAACTGCCGCTCGACCGCATCGGGCGTAAACGCTTCGGTGACGCCCATGAAGGCGTTTCCCGCGTTGTTGACCAGCACGTCGACGGCGCCGACGGCTGTGTGGATCTGCGCGGCGGCGGCATCGACCGAGGCATCGCTCGTTACATCGAGTTCGACGACGTCGGCGCCTAGGGCTCGCAGCGCCGCAGCCGCAGCCGCGTTCTTTCCACTAGCGTCGCGCAGGGTAGCGAACGTGCGCCATCCCTCGCGCAGAAACGCTTCCGCGGTGGCCCGGCCGAAGCCGTTGCTCGCGCCCGTAATCACGACCGATTTCTTATTGTCCGACATCTTCTCCCCAATCTTTCCGGCGATTCGTTGACGCCTCGCATAATACACGCTAAGCTATCTTTTAGGAAGTACGCACCTTTGAGTAAGCTAGGAACGACCGTCCCAACCCGCCGCACTGCAGCTTCGCCGCGCATGCGCGGCGATTGTTACAATGCCGGCTGCGTAACGCGAGAGATCCTCGACCACGTGTTCAGCCGCTGGGGAAGCCTCGTGCTCGGCGCTCTGCTCGAACGCAAGAAGCGCTACTCCGAGTTACGCGACCAAATCGGCGGCATCTCGGAAAAGATGCTCGCGCAGACGCTGCGCACGCTCCAACGTGACGGCCTGCTCGAGCGCAGAAGTTTCCCCGTGGTCCCGCCCCACGTGGAATATAGTCTCACGCCCCTAGGCGGCGAATGCGCTCGTCGTGTCAACGAGCTCGTCGATTGGATCGAATCCAACGCGCGACCGCTCGAACGAGCCCATATCAGCTACGACCAGGCTACATAGCATCGCGCGGGAGCGGCCGCCTTGGGGTTTCCGCCCGGCCACAAGCGGTCCGCGGGACGTCCGGCGAGAAACCGATTCCAATGCCCAACGGTCCTAGTATTCGATGTTAGGCGGCCCTCCAACCCATTTAATGTGGTCGAGCATGTTCGACCCGCAAAAGCCCAGCGTGAAGCGGGACGTGAACTGGGGGCGCCTGGGCCGTCTCTTCCTGCCCTACTGGCGGCAGGAGGTGCTGGTTCTGGTCTTCATCGTGGTCGGATCGGTGCTGGGCCTGGCTCCGGCACTCTACACGAAGCACCTCATCGACGTCTCGATCGCCCGCCACGACGTGCGCGGCCTCTATTTCGACGTAGGCGGCATGGTCGTCGCCGCCCTGATCGCCGCAATCGTCGGCGTCTACCAGGGGTATCTGAACTCGCTCGTCGGCGAAGGTATCATGCGCGACATCCGCACGAGCCTCGTCTCACATCTCCATCGCATGCCGATCTCGTTTTTCACGAACACGAAGACGGGCGAAATCATGAACCGAGTCTCGAACGACGTCGACAACGTCGACAATGTCGTCACGGGAACGCTCGTTTCGATCGTCACCAACATCGCGACGATCCTAACGACGCTCATCGCCATGTTCGTGATGGATTGGCGGCTCTCGTTCATCGCGATCGCGGTGATCCCGCTGATGATCTTGCCGCTCTCACCCGTAGGGCGCCGTATGTACGTGGTTCGCAAACTGACCCGCGAGAAGCGCGATCAGATCGAGAGCCTCACCCAAGAGACGCTCTCCATCTCGGGCATCACGTTGATCAAATCGTTCGTGCGCGAGAACTACGAACGCGCGCGGTTCTTCGAAGTCTCCAACAACCTCATGGCGCTCGAGATTCGTCTGGCGATGGTGGGCCGTTGGTTCATTGCGTTCATTTCCGCCATGGTGATCGTGGGCCCCGCGCTCGTGTGGCTCGGCGGCGGCTACATCTCCCTGTATTACGGGCTTACGGTCGGCACGATCGTCGCCTTCGTAGCGCTCCTGGGCCGCCTCTATACGCCGGCTTCGACGCTCGCCGGGATCCAAGTACAGATCGTCAGCGCCCTCGCCGTGTTCGAGCGCATCTTCGAATATCTCGACATGCCGGCCGAGCCGAGCGGCACGCTGCTTTTGCCCAAGATCGAAGGCGCGATCGCCTACGAGGATGTGAAGTTCGCGTACTCGCCCGACCGCGAGGCGCTGCGCGGCGTCGATTTCCGCATCGAACCGGGCCAGGTGGCCGCCTTCGTCGGTCCTTCGGGTGCCGGCAAAACGACGATCACGCAATTGCTGCCGCGTTTCTACGATCCACAAAGCGGTCACATCCGCATCGACGGAATCGACGTGCGCGACGTCGAGATCGATTCGCTGCGCTCGCACATCGGCATCGTCACTCAAGAAACCTATCTCTTTCACGATACGATCGGAAACAATCTGCGCTACGGCCGCGAGGACGCTACGCAGTCCGATCTCGAGGCCGCCGCACGTTCCGCGAATATTGCGGACTTCATCGAGTCCTTACCGCAAAAGTACGATACGATCGTCGGCGAGCGCGGCCACAAACTCTCCGGCGGCGAGCGCCAGAGGCTAGCGATCGCGCGCGTGCTGCTCAAAGATCCGCGGATTCTGATCTTGGACGAGGCGACGAGCGCCCTCGATTCGGAAAACGAAGCGCTCATTCAGATGGCGTTCGATAAGGCGATGCGCGGGCGCACGAGCCTCGTGATCGCGCACAGGCTCTCGACGATTCTTTCGGCCGACGTCATCTTCGTCGTCGAAGCCGGCCGCATCGTGGAGCGAGGAACGCACGCTGAACTGCTGGCGCGCGGCGGTACCTACGCTCGCCTCTACCGGACACAATTTGAAAAGGGATTGCGCCCGCTCGAATCGATCTCGCCGGCCGTTTAAGGCTTGTACGCACAATCACCGACGCCGCGCCTGCGCGTCGAGGGGCTCACGAAGGCGTTCGATAAGAAGATCGCGCTCGACGGTCTTTCCTTTCAACTCGAACGCGGTGAAGTGCTCGGCATTCTCGGCCCGAACGGTGCCGGGAAAACCACGACCTTTCTGTGCCTGTGCGGGCTGCTGCGGCCGGATGGCGGCTCGATCTTTTTTGAGGGCAGCAAACTCGGCGGCGAGCGCGGTCGCACGATATCGCTGATCCCGGAAACGCCCGAAGTCTATCCGATGCTCACCGTATGGGAGCACTTCGCGTTCGTGGCGCGCAGCGCGCGCCTGCGGCCCGGCTGGGAAGCGCGCGCGGAAGAACTGATCGCGCGGTTCGGAATGCAAGCCTACCGCGGTGCGCTCGGCCAGACGCTCTCGAAAGGCATGCGTCAGAAAACGCTCGTGGCGGCGACGGTTTTCGCCGAGACGCCGGTGCTGCTGTTCGACGAACCGATGATCGGCCTCGACCCGCTCGGACAGCGCGAGTTGCGCGATCTCATTGCGACGCTCGCCGGCGGCGGCACCTCGATCGTGATGAGCACGCATCTCATCGAATCGGCCGAGAGCATCTGCGACCGCCTCATCATCATGAAAGCGGGCCGAGCGGTTGCATCGCTCTCCGTTTCGGAGTTGCGAGCGCAGGCGGCAGAGGGCGGCCGCTCTCTCGAAGACGTCTTCCTCGAGCTGACCGCCTGATGCCGGCGCTGCTCTATCTCGAATGGCGCTACGCGGTCAATAATTTTCGTGCGATCTTGCGCTCGCCGCAACGCTTGCTGGTTTGGGTGCCCTATCTCTTTTTCGTGGCCTACTTCGGCTACGCACGCGTTCTGCGGTATCACGACGGGCACTCGGCGTACGACGTGCTGCCGACCTATGCGACCACGATCGCGGGTGCGTATCTCGGATTGCTCGGATCGACGATCGCGCTCGCGGCGGCCGGCCGCGTAGCCGCGTTTCGATCTCCCGCGGAAGCCGTACTTTTTTCGAACGCCGGGGTCCGTCCGCTCACCGCGGCGATCTGGCTGCAACTGCGAAAGATTGCAGCGAGCCCGCTGCGTTGGCTCGGCGGATTCCTGTACCTCTTCGCGATTGCCGCGCCGAGAGAAATTAGCGCCGTCGCGATCGTCCGGTCGCTCCTGGTCGTCGGACTCGTCATGTCGCTCGTGATGGGAACGGAGCTGCCGATATTCTTGCTGGCCCGTCGCCGGTGGGGTAAGCCGCTGCAAGTGACGGGCTGGACGATCGCGGCTCTCGGAGCCGTTTACGGGGCCGCCGGCCTCATCGGGTACCGCGTCTTGAATCCGCTCGTGCGCGCGACGCACGTGGATCCGGGTTCGGTCGTGCACGAGCTACTGGCGGGCAATATCGTCGCGCTCATGGCGCTCGTGCTCGCTCTCGCGGGGCTCGCCGCGTCCGTTCTTTTCCTCGGTGACGACTCGTATCCCGAATTGTATGCCGCTTCTCGTGGGCCGCTCGCCGCTCGCGCGCGTCGCCGGGCGGCCGCCGCCGGAAGCTATGCGGCACCCGCGAACGCCGCCGGCAGCCGGATCCCGCGCGGCGCACTCTCGCTCGTATGGAAAGATTGGATCGCGTTTCGGCGCGGACGGGGAACCGTGCGGCTTTGGATACTCGGTTGCGTGGCCTGGGCCGCCTGCGGTGCGGCCGCCGGCTTCGCGAAGAATTACTTTAACGATGTAGCGCCGATCGTCACGCTCGTCACCGCCAGCGCCGCCCTCGTGCTCGTGATCGGCCCGTTCGGCGCATCGATCGGCCTCGCCGCCGACCTATCGAAGCCGCTATTCTGGCTCGGCGCTTCTCCGCTGCGGAACCGCATAGCAGCCTGGACGCTCGGGCGCGCGTGGCGCGGCGGTGTTCTCCTCGGGCTCGCGCCGGCAGCAGCGGGCATCGTCATCGGAGCGCCCGTGCTCGCAGCGCTTTCGGTCCCGGTCGCGACGGTCGCGTACTGGTCGCTGCAGTCGCTCGGCGTCGGCCTCTACGCCGTATTTCCAAATCCGATCGACGCACGCGGACCGATGCTTCTGCTGCGCTTGTTGATCACGACGATCTACGTTTCGCCGGCAATTCTCGTTTTCGCGATCGTCTCGATTACCACGGAAGCCGACGTGTTCGCCGCCATCGTCGCGACTGCCGTACTCGCATTGCAAGGCTACGGCGTGGTAGAACTCGCGTCGTACCGCTTCCGCGAATATGGCGCGTCCCTCGCAACGATCGCGCAAGCGACGTAGTTCTCGCGGCGCCGCTAGCGCAGCGGCTTGCCCCACACGGTTTCAGTGCGCAGCGCTTTCTTGATGACCTTTCCGCCGGGATTGCGCGGCAGCGGTGTATCGCGAACCGCGATAAACTGCGGGATTTTGTAGTCGGCCAGACGGCCGCGTACGTACGCCACGACGGCCCCGTGATCGATCGTCGCACCGGGTACCGGCACGACGACGAGCCCAACCTTTTCTCCCATCACAGGATCGGGTACGCCGATTACCGCGCACTCGGCAATGCCCGGCGCTCCCGCGAGCGCGTTCTCGACCTCGACGCAATACACGTTCTCGCCGCCGCGATTGATCATGTCTTTCGCTCGATCGACGATCGAAACCAGACCGTTCGGTTCGAAGCGCGCGAGATCGCCCGTGTGCAGCCAGCCGCCGACGATCGCCGCAGCCGTCGCCTCGGGTTTGTTCCAATACATGCCCGTCACGTTTGGAGCGCGGGTGAGCAGCTCGCCCACGCCGCTGACCGGATCCACGTCGTCCAGCGCGAGATCGACGACCGGACATGCGAAGCCGACGGAATAAGCGTGCGTGCCGGCATATTCGTGCGGAAGCGTGGTGAGCAGCGAGGCGGATTCCGTCATCCCGAAACCGTTGCTTACGCGCGCCTTCGGAAACGCGGCCTTGAGACGGTGGACGAGTTCGGGCGCGATCGGCGCGCCGCCGTAGCCGACCCGGCGTACGCCCGACACCTCCGTCTGCGCGAACGCCGGATGGCCGATCGCGAGCGCGTAGACGGCGGGAACCGTGACCATGAAGCTGATCCGCTCCTGGGGAATGAGCCGGAGAAGCGCCGCGAGATCCAGCGCCGGCAGAATGACGCTCGAGCCGCCGAGATACATCAGCGTGAGCAGCTGACTGTTGCAGCCGGTCACGTGGAAAAGCGGCACCGAGATCAACGTGCGCATTTCGACGCCCGGTTCGAGCGGCAGGTTGAGTGCGCGCGCCATGTTCTCGCAGTTGGTCAGAAAGGCTTCGTGCGTCGTCGTCGAGCCTTTCGGAAACCCGGTCGTGCCGCTCGTGTAGAAGATCGCGGCGACGTCGTGCGGTTCGAGATCCTCGAGCGCATACGGCCCCGCATCGGGCAGCGGGGCGCCCGGCATGAAGACGAACTTGCTGCCCGAGTCGCTCACTACGTACTCGACCTCGGGCTCGGCCAGCCGCGTGTTCACCGGAACTGCAATCGCGCCCGCGAGCTGCGCACCCAGGAACGCGTCGACCCAAGCGAGGCCTGCGGGCAGCCGGATCGCGACGCGATCGCCGCGCTCGATGCCCTGCGCCTTCAATCCGCCCGCGACACGTGCCGCGCGGTCCCACAACTCGCGATAGGTCGCGCGCTCGCCGCCGACCTCGGCGACGGCCTCCTGATTGCCGAGCCGCTCGACCTTATCGCGGAACATCGCGACCAGCGACGCGGGCAATCCGTCGTAGCGTTTGACGCCGTCGGGACCGGTAGTAATGCCTTCATTCGAAAACGGGTTCTCGCCGCGCGGCAGCGGTTCGTAGGTTACCTGCATCTCGTTCACCCGGCTTTCGTGAAATAGCGCTTGGGATTGTCGACGAGCATCGTCGCGATCTGAACTTCCGTGACGCCGCGCTCGCGCAGCGCCGGCAAGACGGCATCGTGGATGTGCGTGAAGTTCCAGTTCGGAACCGCAGCCTCTTTAATTGCGACCGGAAACCAATCGATGAAACACGACGCGTCGTGTGAAAGCACCATCTTCTCGGCGTATCCGCGCTTGCATAGTTCCGCGACGGTGTCGACACGCTGCTCGAACGGCAACAGCGCGTCGATGCCGAAGCGATCCATGCCCAGATACGAACCCGCATCGGCGAGTCCCGTGAGATACGCGAGATCGGTCGAATCGCCGCTGTGGCCGATCACGACCTTCGTGAGATCGACGCCCTCCTCGCGCATCAGATTTTGCGCGAGCAGGCCGGACTGGTTGTGCACGTTTGTGTGCACGGTGATCGGGGCGCCCGTTTCGCGATGCGTGCGCGCTACCGCGCGCATGGCGCGCTCGACGCCCGGCGTCATTCCTTGTTCGTCGATCGCGCACTTGAGGAATGCCGCCTTGACGGACGTGCCCGCGATGCCTTGTGCGATGTCGGCTTTGAAGAGCGCGAGCATGGGCTCGTCGCCGCCGAACATCGTCCCCGGCCCCTGGTAGTGAAAGAAGTGCGGCAGATCGTTATAGGTGTAGATGCCCGTCGCCGGCACGATATGGATGTCGACTTCCGCGTTGATGCGCTGGATCCGCGGTATGTAGCGGCCGAGACCGATCACCGTGGGATCGACGATCGTATCGACCCCGATCGCTTTGAGTTTTTGCAGCTTCTCGATCGCGTCCGCGATGCGCTCTTCCTCATCCCAGTACGTGCCGCCGTAATTCTCGCGAATCTCTGCGCTGAGCACGAAGACGTGTTCGTGCATCAGCGTCGTGCCAAGTTCGTCGATGTCGATGGGGCCTCGAACGGTCTCCACTGTTGGCATACGCACCTCCATGAATAGCTCGCGGACGATTCCATACGCCGGTTGCGCCACGCCTTCGTGCAGTTCGCAGGTAGCTGCGATTCTCTCTTCGGTCAGGTATGCAGGCTCGAAAGGCGCCGTTTGAATTCGGCGAACTTTCCAAGTAGGTCCGGCGATTTCGAGTTGCGGGTCACGTGACGTTGGAACCGATCAGTCTTGCACGGGAGCGTAGTCGCGTCCGATGACCAGGGTCGTACCCTTGGCCGCCGTGCGCGGCACGCCCAAGGTCTTAGCGAGAAATGCGGCTGCATCATCCGAACCTGCGACGGCAGTCGCGTCGCGCACGGGCTCATCGATAAACGTCGGAACGTTCCATCCACCGCCGCGCAGCGCCGCTACGAGTTTCTTATTCCAAGCAGTGATGCCGGTTGCGTTCGCAACTAACACCGGATTCTGCGGCGGATCGCTTTTCGAGAACAGTAAGCGTCCAAGAAAGCGCGCCCAGCGGGCATCGACGATCACGACCGAAGCATCGCCCACGTACGCCGCCCGCGCGGGCAGCGTGAATGTGCGGACGTTGTCGGATGGAACGCCGCGGTAGATCTGCAGCAGTGCCGCCACTTGAGCATCGCCAAGATTCGTCTTCACGTCGCTTCTGGCGAGTTTGAGAATCTGTGGAAGCTTGACCCAATTCTGCGGTGCGCCGAGTTGATCGATAAGTGCTTTAAGGACGATCTGCTGACGCCGCACGCGCCCCCAGTCCGATTCTGCGTCGTGGCGGAAACGCACGAACTCGAGTACTTGGCCGCCCGTGAGGTACTGTTCGCCTGCCTTCAGGTGGATGTGCAGATTACCGGCATTATCGTCGTAATCCATGTCGCGGTCGACAGCGACGTTCATGCCGCCCATGGCATCGACGAGTGCTTTGGCGCCTTCGGGTTGGACGGCGATTGTCGCGTCGATCGGAGCGCCAACGAGTGCCGAGACGATCTTCGCGCTGAGCGCCGGGCCTCCGAAGCCTATTGCCGAGTTAATTTTCTGATAGCCGTGGCCGGGGATCTCGACCCACGTGTCGCGCGGAATCGAGACGAGCGTTGCAATGCGGCGATCGATATCGAGGTGGGCCAGGATGAGGGAATCGGAATTCCCCTCGTCGTCTTGGTAGCCCAACAGTAAGACGTTGAGCCGGTGCGAGTGGAATGCACGATCGGCGCTGCCGAGCACGACCGCCTGTTGCAGAGGGTTTCGTCCGATGACGAGGATGCACGCCAGGGCGAAGACGCCGGCCGCGGCTAAGGCAGCAACGAGCCATGTTTTCATTGGTTCCTCATGAAGAACGACGCCGGCTCCGGCGGAGCGACGGTTCGAGCGTTGCGGTGAAAGGAGCGATGCAGTCGTTACGTGAGGAGGAGCGGCGGCGCGCGTTTCCCGGAGCGCGATGCGAGCGGGTGCATCCGAGCCGCCACGTGGGGCTCGATCGCGGCTAGCCTCGCACCTTGAAAACCTCGAGTCTCTCGAAGAAAGTTTGCAGCGCAAACGAACAATGCGATTGCGACGACGGTCCGCGTGAGTGCATCGAGCGCCCTCGTCAGCAGGAATGCGGTGACTATGCAGGCTGCGCCGTGCAGCCCGAGGGCGATCGCGATGGGTCCGCCGAGCCAAATGCTGCCGCCGAGCGGATGCCCGATGACGACGATCTGCTCGAGCGTCTCCATGACAAAAAGCACGCCGAGCTCGAGGCCGAAGATCGCGGGCAGAAGCGGTGTAGGCGATTGCCGGGAGCCGAAGCGAAGCATCTCACGCAGCGACCGCGCGAATGCAAAGGACGTGGGCGTAACGATCGGCCGAGCGCGCAAAGCGGCGTAAAGAAATGCCAGCGCGATCGAAATCAGCAAGGCCGGCGCAACGTCGAGGTTGCTGTGATCCGTAAAATTCCCGCGGCCGAAGAAGCCGCCATTTGAAGCCGCTTCCACCAATGGATCGGCGAACGCCGCCGCCGAAACGGCTGCCGCTACGCAAAACAAGGCCCGGAAGCCGTTACGGCCCAAGCGGGGCCGCCGTAGCCTTACGGACTTCGTCCGGGGTCACGCCCGGGGCGCATTCCCGCAAAACGAGCCCGCTAGGGGTTACGTCGATAACCGCAAGATCGGTTACGATCGAATGAACGACGTTCTTCCCCGTGAGCGGAAGCGTACAGCGTTCGACGATTTTCGGCGTGCCATCGCGAGCGACGTGTTCCATCATCACGATCACGCGCTTGGCGCCGTGCACGAGATCCATGGCGCCGCCCATACCTTTGACCATCTTGCCTGGGATCGTCCAGTTGGCGAGATCGCCGTTTGCGGCAACTTGCATCGCGCCGAGTACCGCGAGATCGATATGGCCGCCCCGAATCATGCCGAACGAGGTTGCCGAATCGAAGAATGAGGCGCCGGGCAAAACGGTTACGGTCTCCTTTCCGGCGTTGACGAGATCGGGGTCGACCTCGTCATCGTACGGATATGGGCCCATGCCGAGAATTCCGTTCTCGCTCTGCAGCACGACGGTGATCGAGGGATCCACATAATTCGGCACCATCGTCGGCAAACCGATCCCAAGATTGACGTATTGGCCGTCGCGCAGTTCGCGCGCCACGCGCGCGGCCAGCTGTTCTCTCGTGTAGGCCATTACGCTTCCCGCTTTCTCGTCGTGCGCCGCTCGATTTTCTTGCCGTCCGTTCCGACGGCCACGACGCGCTGTACGAAGACGCCCGGCGTGTGCACGTCTTCGGGATCGATCTCACCCGGCGCCACCAGTTCTTCGACTTCGACGATCGTGATGCGCCCCGCCATCGCGCACAGCGGATTGAAGTTGCGCGTCGCCTTGTGAAAGATCAGATTACCCTGGGAATCCCCGATGCTGGCCCGCACGAGCGCGTAGTCGCAGACGATGCCCGCTTCGAGAACGTATTCGCGGCCATCGAACACCCGCGTTTCTTTCGGTGGCGATTCCAGCACGACGGTCCCGTCCGGCGAATAGCGCCAGGGCAGACCGCCGTCAGCAATTTGCGTTCCGACGCCGGCGGGCGTATAAAACGCGGGAATTCCGCAGCCGCCGGCTCGCAGCCGCTCGGCAAGCGTGCCCTGCGGCGTGAGTTCGACTTCCAGTTCGCCCGATAGGTACTGGCGCTCGAATTCCTTGTTCTCGCCAACGTAGGAGCCCGTCGTACGGCGGATCCGCCTCGCGTCCAACAGCTTCCCGAGGCCCCAGCCGTCGACGCCGCAATTGTTGGAGACCGTGACGAGGCCCTTTGCGCCCTGCTCCAAGAGCGCATCGATCAGCCTGAACGGAATTCCGCTGAGCCCGAAGCCTCCGACCGCGATCGAGGCGCCGTCCGGAATGTCTGCAACGGCGCTAGCCGCGTCGGCATAGACTTTATTCATCGCTCGAATACATAAGCGCGAGCGTGCGTAAAACCCTCGCAACGGGTACGAGTCCCTCGATGGGGCCCGCAGCCACCGCGACACTTCCCTCGATTAAGCTCAACCCTATGCAGTGGGTGCGCCTCTTAGTGGTCGGGTTTTTCGCTGCCTGCGCACTCGTCCGCGTGGTGCCCGATAGCCTTCGCATCGTCGAACCGATCGGATTGTTCGGCTACGTTACCGATAGCGACGGCGTCGTTCGACGCGTTGCCGAAACGGTACCGCGCGGCTCGGAACGGCTGCGAATCGGCGATCGCGTGCGCATCGACCGCATCGCCCCTTTCGATCGAAAGCCCGGTCTCGCCGGGAGCGCGACCTTCTCGTACGATAATCGCGACCGTCATCTGCCCGTCGAACGCGCGGGACGCGTTCGCACGATGCACCTCATTGCCCACGACGAAACCCCGACCTCCCGGGTCACGACCACGCTCAAGATCCTCCTCTTCATCCTGGTCGTCTGCCTCGGCGGCTTGCTGTTCGCGATCAAACCCAGCATAGAGACCGCAGCGATCTTCGCGTATTGCCTCTCGGGCGAATTCCCGGCTACCTATTTGGATGTCGTTTTCGATCCGCCGTGGCGCGCGATTCCGCTGTGGTTCGGCGATATGCTTGCCGGCGCCGGGCAAGCCGCGCTGCTGCTCTTCGCACTTTGCCTCGCTTTCGAGAAGCCGCGCATCGAATGGACCCTCGCCGGAATCTTCGGGACTCTCGCGATCGCTATGGGCTGGCTTCACGCCTATGCCGACTGGCGCTTCACGTACGCAGCCTTGCCGGCGCACTCGCTCGACCTCTTTTACGCGCAGGTCTCAAGTGCGCTGACGATTGCAACCGTTTTCATTTTTGCCTTCGCCTTTATGCAGGCGCACGGCGACAAGCGCCGGCGAATCGGCTGGATCGTCGCATCCTTCGCACTGGCCGGAGCGGCGCGCCTCGCTTCGGATGCGCTCTTCCCCGAACGCATCGGCCCTTGGTGGAACGATCTGTTGCTGGCATCGACCGTGCTGCCGATCGTGGCCGTCTGGTTTGCCGTCGTCGTCCATCGCGCGTTCAACGTCGATTTCGTGGTGAGCCGGGCGATCACGTACGCAGCCGTTACCGGGGCAGTCCTGGCTGCGATTACCACGGCCGACGAAGTCGGAAGCTACATCTTCGTGCAAAATACCGACCTCGCGTACGGGTTCATCGTGGTCATTTCGCTTGCAGTCGGATCGGCGACCGGAAAGATCTCCCACTTCTTCGATCGCCTGGTCGATCGGTTTATCTTTCGCGACCGGCACGCCCAGCAGGTCGCACTGCACTTCATCGGGGGCTACATTCTCGACGCTGAACACGAGGAAGATGTGTATCGAGCGCTGCTCGAGGACGCGACCCATGCGCTCAAACTGAGCTTCGGCGGCATTCTCTCGCGCGGGACGGACGGCAGCTTCACCGTAACGCGCAGCCACGAGTGGCCCGACGACTGCGAAGTAGAATTTGCAGCCGACGCCGACTTCACGAAGGCGATGGCGCGCACGCGCGGGGCGATGAGCTTCACCGGCAAGGAATCGCGCCTAATCCGCCGAGCGTTTCCCGGAGACCGGCTCACCTTTGCGGCTCCGCTCTTCAGCCGGCGCATCATGAGCGCGATCGTCGTGTACGGAAGCAACGTGAGCGGCTTGGACCTCGATTCCGAGGAACGCGAACTGCTCGTGCGCATCGTGGCCAACGCCTCGATAGCGCTCGCCGAGATCGAACTGGAAAGCTATCGAGAACAGTCGTTGGCGCGAACGTAGAGCAATTTGCCACGGGACAAAAAGACAATCTTAATGCCTAGTGACCTACTCCCTGATATCGATCCAAACCGAAGCGCCAGAACGCATAGGCAATCGCGACGAAGACGAGGCCGATCACGGGGCCGAGAAGCCCGATTTGCGGCGGAAGAGAAAACGTTGCTCCGGTCTTGTGCAAGAAGTAGGCCGCCGGGAAATAATTCATGAACGCGAACGGCACGACGAAGGTGAGCAGCAAACGGACGCTTCGCGAATAGATCGCAACCGGATAGCGTGTGAACTCCTGTTCGAGCTGCAACACGATCCAGCGCAGCGCATCGACCTTCACGAACCAGAACGCGATCGTAGCGATCATCAAATTGATGCCGAGATCGATGAGCGCGCCTCCGATCACGACCAGCGGCACGAACAGCACGAACGCCGCATCCACCCGCACGCCGCTGTAGAGCGTCGCTGCGATGAAGGTTGCGAGCGCGAGGATAAGTTCGTCGGGGAAGATTTGGCCGGGCGTCGTGACGATCTGGAAGAGCGGATCGATCGGCCGCACGAGCACCCGATCGAACTCTCCCTCCCGAATGCGTTCCGGTATGCCCTCCACGTTGGAAAAGAACGTATTGTGCACGGCATGCGCGGCCATCCACAGTGCGTACAGAAAGAACATGTCGCGGAACGACCACCCGTTCATCGAGGGGAAACGGGCGAGAACGATCCAGAGCGCGGCGATGGCGCTGCCGTGATAGACCAGTGTGAACAGTGACCACAAGATAAAATTCTCGCGGTACTCGAGCGTGGTCAAGACGTTGATACGCCAATACTCGCGATACACTCCCGCCAGGCGGCGCACGCTGCCGCGGGCGCTCGCGCTAGCCACCCTGAACTACCACGCGGCGCGCTCCGGCGCGCCACATAACCGTCGATATGGCGCCGAGTACGACGATCCAGAATAGCTGCAGCGTCATGACCTCGAGGTAGCGCGAAGGGGGGATCGTGCCGATGTAGATGAGCAGCGGCGTCGAGAACATCGCGGCAAAGGGCAGCGCGTACACGACCTTCCCCAGGAACGCCGGAAACAGGATGAGCGGCACGATCTGGCCGCCGAGTAAATCCGTCAGCCACGTTACGATCAACTGCACGGCCGAAATTTCGAGCGTCCAAAACGCCGTGCAGTTCAACATAAAGTTGAGGAAAAATCCCACGAAGTAGCCGAGCACGAAACTCAGCGCGAACGCCGCGAACACCGGGAAGCTCGGAACGTCGATGTGCACGAAGAGCAGCGCCAGAATCAGCCCCGGAATCACGAGCGCCGCGTGAAAGAGCACTTCACCCGTTCCGTCGGCAAAAAAATACAGCGGTACCGAGATCGGTTTCATGAAGTCGGTCGCGATGCTGCCGTCGTGTAGACGGTCGTGCAGCGCGCGCGTTTGATCGATATCGAGCACCAGGCCCATCAAGAGCGCGACCGCCGAATAGGTGATGATCGTGTGCAGCGGCAGCCCGGCGGGTGCGGCGTTGTGCGCGTAGAGCGCGAACCACACCATGCGCAGCAGATAGATCCGAACGACGAACGATCCGAGCCCGGTGAACACGTCGAAACGGTAGGTGGCCTCGCGCGCGATCGCGCGCTTGGCGAACTCGACGTACGGCTCGAGACGAAAACGTTTGCGGGCCACGATCACGGCCGCATTGCCTGCGCCGGAACGGCATAGCCCTCGACGTACAGCCTCCGCACGATCGATTCGATGTCCGGCTCGACGATCGCGATATCAGAAATCGCGTACTGGGCCATCACACGCCTGACCACGGCTTCCGCGCTGATGATCCGCCGGTCGAAGCGAAGGCGCGCGATCGTTCCTTCCCGGCTCTCGAGCGTAGCGCCCTCGATAGATATCTCCGGATAATCTTCGGCGAGGGTGACGACGAGGGTCCGGTGCGTCCCATACTCCTCGCGCAAGCGTTCGAGGGCTCCGTCGTAGACGACGGTCCCCTCGTCGATGAGAATGATCCGGCGAGCGAGGCGCTCCACGTCGGCAAGGTCGTGGGTCGTGAGCACGACGGTCGTGCCGCGCTCGGCCGTGACTCGAGCAACGAAGGAGCGGATGGCCTCCTTCGCCAGGACGTCGAGGCCGATCGTCGGCTCGTCGAGGAAGACGATCTTCGGGTCGTGGATCATGGCGGCCGCGAAATCGCCGCGCATCCGTTCCCCGAGCGAGAGCTGGCGAACGGGCGTACCCATGAATCGCTCGAGATCGAGCAGTTCGCTGAACTCGGCAAGGTTCTCCGCGTACCGGTTGCGGGGCACGTCATATATCGAACGGAGGAGCTCGAACGAATCGCGCAGCGGAAGATCCCAATAGAGCTGGCTACGCTGCCCGAAAACGACGCCGATGTTCTCCGCGTTGGCCTGCCGCTGCTCGTGCGGCACGAGCCCCGCAACGCGGATCTGCCCCGAGGTAGGAACCAAGATACCGGTCAGCATCTTGATGGTCGTCGACTTGCCGGCGCCGTTGGGCCCGATGTAGCCCACAACTTCGCCCGGCTCGAGCGAGAAGCTGACGTGATGGACCGCCGCCTTCTCTTCGTAGTCCCGGGAGAACAGCGCCGCGAAGGCGCCGCGAATACCCGGCTCGCGCTTGATCGAGCGGAACGTCTTACAGAGGTCGACGGTTTCGATGATCGCCACTGCTAAGGGAACTTCGCGCCCCAAGGAATCGTTACCGGTAACACGCGAACCTCTACGGGGCTCGACGGGTAACCTATCGGAAAGCTCCTGTTACGCATTGAAGGGGGGTGACGAAATACCATGGCAGCTAAGAAGTTGAAAAAGAAGCCGAAGGCAAAGGCAAAGAAGAAGTAAGGATTTCCTCACTTTTCTACATCCCGCAATTTTACCTAAACAAAAAAAACGCGACCGTAAAAAGTCGCGTTTTTTTTGTCAGTCACGCACCTGGACACGAGCCGCGAGTGCGGCGAGGGGGGCAATCGGGGGCACGCCGCCCCGATCTCAACAAAAGGCACGCCCCCCGATCCTTACGGCGCGAGTGCGCCGTTGGGGGCCATCGGGGGGCACGCCGCCCCGATTTCAACAAAAGGCCATCGGGGGGCACGCCGCCCCGATCTCAAAAAAAAGGCACGCCGCCCCGATGTTAAAGAGAAGGACAACGCTTTTTCCGGAGATGTTGTCGATCATGGCCGTTGCCTCACCGCCGTCTTCCCATTACGCTGCCTCTGAAGACGAGGCCATGATTCTCGAGGTCGTGCGCGATCTGGTTCGAGAGAAGGTCGCACCTCGTGCCGCGGAGATCGACGAGAAGGGCGAATTTGCCCGCGACATCTATAAGCTCTTTGCCGAAAACGATCTCTTGGGGATTCCGTTTCCGGCAGAGCACGGCGGCCTTGGACTTTCGTTTCTTACCTACGTCAAAGTCGTCGAGGAAGTCTCGAAAGCGTGCGCCTCCAGCGGCCTCATGATTGCGGTGCAGGAGCTCGGCGCGCTCCCGATCATCATCGCCGGCAGCGAAGAGCAAAAGGCGAAATATATTCCGCGGCTTGCCTCCGGCGCAGCAATCGCCGCTTACGCGCTCTCCGAGCCCGGCAGCGGTTCCGATGCAGCCGGCTCCATGCGCACGCGCGCGGAGAAGCGCGGCGACACCTACGTCCTCAACGGCAATAAGGTCTGGATCACGCAAGGCAACGTGGCCGATATCATTTGCGTGTTTGCGGTAACGGATCCCGAGAAAGGGCCCAATGGCATCAGCGCGTTCGTCGTCGAGAAGAACACGCCGGGATTCATCGTCGGCAAGCTCGAGAAAAAGATGGGCATTCGCGGATCTCCAACCTGCGAACTCATCTTCGAAAACTGCGTCGTTCCGGCCGAGAACATGCTCGGGCCCGAAGGCACCGGTTTCAAGACGGCGATGAAGGTGCTCGATAAGTCGCGTCCCGGGATCGCCGCCCAAGCGCTCGGCATCGCGACGGGCGCGCTCGACTACGCCGCCAACTACGCGATGGAACGCGTAGCGTTCGGAAAACCGATCGCCCAACAGCAAGGCCTGCAATTCATGTTCGCCGACATGAAGGCCGATGTCGAGGCGTCGCGTCTGCTCCTGTACGAAGCTGCCCGCAAGTGCGATCAGAGCGCGCCCGATCTCACGCTCTGGGCCGCGATGGCCAAGCTCAAGTGCGGCGATACGGCGATGCGCGTTACTACGGACGCCGTGCAGATCCTAGGCGGCTTCGGGTATTCTACGGAGTACCCGGTCGAGCGGATGATGCGCGATGCCAAGATCACGCAAATCTACGAAGGTACCCAGCAGATCCAGCGCCTCGTCATCGCGCGCTCCGTCGTCGGCGCAAAAAAGAAGTCGTAACCTCGTGAAGACGCCGCTATCCCCCGACGCTAATCGCCCTGTGCCCGAAAAGCTGCGGAATGAAGTGGCCGGCAGCCCACGAGATTGCGAACACGGCGGCACCGAAGGCGACGATCTCAAAACCCTTACGGACCGGCGTTTTACCGCTTAGGCGTCCGGACATGAAGCCGATCGAGAACAAGGCGGCAATCGCGAGCGCAAAGGCGACCAGCATGCCCGTCGCGAGCGTGAGTTGCGGTATGGCGTATGGAATCACCGGCAGCGCGCCGCCGATTGCAAACGATCCCATCATCGCAAGCGGCGCCCGTAAGCCGCCGTCTTCGGCCTCGCGCAGATCGATGCCGAATTCGTCGCGCACCATCTCGTGCAGCCAGATCTCGGGGTTCTTCTCCAGTCGCCGGACGATCGTCAGCGCCTCTTCGTCCGTAAAGCCCTTGAGGCCGTAGTAGGCGAGCTGCTCGGCGAATTCCTCATCCGGCATTTCCGCCATCTCTCGCTGTTCGAACTCGATCGCGCTGCGCACTACGTCGCGCTCCGCGCGTCCGCCGAGATATTCCCCGACGCCCATCGAGAGCGCCCCGACTAGCATCGAAAGACAGCCCGTGATCAGTATGGCGCCGCGATCCGCCGAAGCGCCGCCGACGCCGGAGACGATGCCCAGGGTCGTGAGAATGCCGTCTTGCGCCCCGAACACAACCTCCCGAATACTGCGCTGTCGCTCGAGCCGCCGGCGTTCCGGTGTATCGGGAATGCGCGCCGCGTGTTTGCCGCGGTTCGCCACGAGCGAGGTTCGGTTATCGACGTCCACGGAGAGGGAGTTCCTCATGCCGCAGCGTTGGGCGCGAGGCGCGTACCAGCCCTTCCTCACCGCAGAGTTAGGCGTACCGAACGCGAAGAAGAGTGCGATGGATGGAAGCGACCCGAGCGCCAACCCGAACCCGATCGTCGCCATGGCGATGCGCATTCGGGCCCGTAAGGATATCGATGCTGCGGTCGACTCGGTCACGCCGAACGTCGCCGCTCCGGCCGGTGGCGACACCGCAACTTCCCTCGAAGCCTTCGGCCTGGCGCTCGCGACCGGCGCAAAACGCCTCAACGCCGTCCTTGGGAAAAACGCGATGACCTACATTCGGCTCGAGAAGCCGCTGCGTATCCGCTTGCGATTCAAGGAGAAGCGCATCTCACTCGATCTCGACGAACGTCAAGCCCTCGTGCGAGTGCACGGCCTCGGCCTCGACGGCGAACATCAATTCGATACGGATTCCGAGAACCCGGGCCTCATCAACCTCTCGATTCTCTCCACGGACGCGGGATACGGCGACGTGCTGCGCCCGAGCGATGTTCTCAAAGCCATCGCACAGGATGCGGAGTTGCCCCGTCCCGCGCACTTGGATAGCTTGGGACCGATCGTGTAACTAGCGGGTCCGCTTTTTCGACGTGACCCGTTTCTTTGCGGCGCTCTTCTTCTTGTGCGCGGCGAGCGCGGTGCGGGTTTTCGTTCGTGCCTTTGCCAGGAGCACGCGATGAACGATGGGGGCGCTCGGGCAGAGTTCGTTGACGGGGCATTTGTCACACAGCGGAATCGGCGCTTTACAGATCGTGCGGCCGTGAAGGATCAGCCAGTGATGGGCGTGCCGCAGTTTCTCGGGATCGACGAGTTTCACGACCTCGTCCTCGACTGCGCGCGGCGTCTTTCCGAGCGTAAGGCCGAGCCGATGCGACACGCGAAAGACGTGCGTATCCACCGCGAAGGCGGCCCCTCCGAAAGCGACCGACATCACTACGCTTGCAGTCTTGCGGCCGACGCCCGGCAGCGCCTCGAGCGCTTCGCGATCGGCCGGAACCTCGCCACCGTATTGCTCGGCAATCGCGCGCGCGGCCGCGACGACGTTCTTGGCCTTCATGCGAAAGAAGCCACACGATTTCACGATACGTTCGACATCTTCGAGCGGTGCGTTTCCCAGCGCCTCGGGCGTCGGGTACGCGGCGAAGAGATGCGGCGTCGTGAGGTTGACCCGCGCATCGGTGCACTGAGCGCTCAGGATCACCGCGACGATCAGTGTGAACGGCGAATCGTAGTGCAGTGCGGTGACGGCTTCGGGATACGCGGCCTCGAGAAGAGCGAGTTCGCGCCGGCCTACATCCGGGCTTACCTTCTTCTTCGGGAACGGGATGAGGGGTTCGGTTAGGCCTCTTTGCGGTTTGCGCTGTTCCACGGATGGGTGCTTCCGTACGAAGCGAGCACGGAACCTTGCGGCCATGCTCGAATTAAGGCAAAGCCATGCCCTTCTTCAAAACCAAAGATCCCACGATTCCGCCCGGACAGGCGCTCGCTTCGGGGTTCCCCGTGCTGCACGTCGGCGACGTCCCGCGTTTCGATAAGGCGACGTGGCGCTTGAAATTTTTCGGCCTCTGCGAGAGCCCGTTCGAGTTGAGCTTCGACGAGCTGCGCGCGCTGCCGAGCGTGGAGTGGCGCGGTGATATCCACTGCGTGACGCGCTGGAGCAAGAAGGACACGATCTGGCGCGGCGTTCCCTTCAAAGCACTCGTGGAACGCGCCCAGCCGAAACCGGAAGCGAAGTTCGTTATGCAGCACGCGGATAACGACTACACGACGAACTTGCCGCTCGAAGCCATGCTCGGCGATGACGTTCTCGTTGCATACGAATACGATGGGACCGCCCTAGAACCCATCCACGGCGGCCCCATTCGTATGTTCGTACCGAAGCTCTATTTCTGGAAATCCGCGAAATGGATCCGCGGTATCGAGTTCATGGAATCCGACCGCCAAGGCTTCTGGGAAATGCGCGGCTACCACAACGACGCAGATCCGTGGAAGGAACAGCGATATTCCGACTTACCGAATTGGGTCGGCTAAACCGGTGCGAGCGAACCTCGAGGGATCGGGGAACGCGCCGCCCCGATCCGTGTCACCGCCCCGATCTTAGTAATGGTGGTACGCGCCGCTCGAGATGATGGCGCCGGCACCGATGATGCCGCCGAGTACGCCGATCAACACGCTGATCACGATCGCGACTAAGATGACGACGACCACATAGCCGATCGCCTTGTCTTGCGGCACCTTCATCATCGGAACGGCACCGAGATAGAGAACGTAGAGCGAGTAAAGGCCGCCGATCAGGGAAATCAACGATCCGAGAACGGGAATCAGCAGAGCGACGCCCGCGATCCACTTCGGCGTATAAGAGTAGGCAATCCACTTCAATGCCTTGTCTTGATCGGCGGTGCCGTTGAACGAGGGCGCCAACGTTTGCCCGATCAACGCAACCACGAACACGCCGACGAGTTCGAGAACGAAGGCCAAAACTGCGACGACGATCGCAGTTACGAACGGGAAGTGTAAGAAAAGGATGCTCGATATAAGCGAGCAGACCGGCGCAATGAGCGCCAGCGGAATGATGTATGACGTATAGAGCGTCGCGGGCGGAACCGGCGCACTGTTCGCGATGACCGGCCATTCCGTCGCCGGGGTGAGAATGATGCTCTTAGCCTGATCGACCAATGCCACAAAAGCCTCGATTGCGGAACGAAGTTGGCTGACCGCCATAACGCCGGTCGCCCTGCTGCCAGCTAGTGTCGCGAAGGAACAGAACCCTTTTCTAAGCGCGAAGTTCAGCCTCGAAAGTTGCCGACCCCTGCACTTTTCGTGCCCGCTCGCTCGGCATTGCGTCCTCCCATGGACTTGGGAACTCGTGTCCACAGGTCTCGAAGGCGGCGGGGTCCCCGGCGCTGCTCGCATGCTTGCTGCCTGCGGCGGCGGGGGTTCGCTCTCGCCTGGGCCGTCGTCGCCTCAAGACATTATGCGGGCCCGGGCGCCGCCTAGCGGCGACATCGCACCCGCCGCGGGCGGCGCGATCGGCGGCCTTGCAACGCAGCCTTGACGCTCACGCCTTGAGCGCGTAGGCGTCCCCCGCATCGTCGACGATTCCTTCGAGCGCGAGCGCGCTTGCGATCGTGCGCAGCGCTTCGAGATCGCGCCGCACGAGCAGCGGCTCGAGTTCCGCATGGAGATCCAGTAGTGAAATCCTATCGCCCGGCGCCAGCTCGCGAAGCCGGTCGACGATGCGGCCGCGCACGAAGCGATCCGTTTCTTCGAAACGCCGGCGCACGCTTGCAGCCGGCTTCGCCCGGCGCTTCGCGAGCTGCGCGAGGCGAGCGGAATCGATCGGCGCTGCGGCGCAGTGAGGCCGTAGCGGACACACCAAACACTTCGGCGCGCGCGTCGTACAGAGCGACGAACCCAAATCCATCATCGCCGAATTGAACGCGTAGCCCGCGTCGATCGGAACGAGCGCCGCGGCAGCCCTATCGATTTCTGCCAGCGTCGCCGCACGCGGCCATTCGATACCGAACTGCGTGCGCTGGACGATGCGCCGGACGTTCGTATCGAGCGCGGCAACGCCCGTACCGAAGGCAAACGCCGCGATCGCGCGCGCCGTATACGGGCCGACTCCGGGTAATGCGCGCAGCGCCGCCTCATCGCGCGGCAGCCTGCCGCCGTGACGTTCGCACACCGCCTGCGCGAGCTGATGCAAGCGCACGGCGCGCGAGTTGTAGCCGAGTCCCTTCCAGGCGCGCATGACGTCGGCTTGGGACGCGGCTGCAAGCGCGCTGAAGCCCGGCCACACTGCAACGAAGTTCTCGAAAAGCGGAACGACGCGATCCACTTGCGTCTGCTGCAGCATGAATTCGCTGACGACCGTGCGATAGGGATCGACCGTGGTGCGCCAGGGCAAGCCGGTGCGGCCATGGCGCCGGTACCATTCGAGGAGCGCCCCGGCGAAGCTCAACGTGCGCCGAGCACCGCGATCGATTCGCCGATCCGGCGGATCCCCTCGACGAGCGCCTCGCGCGTGACCGGCGTGATTGCGAGCCGGAAATTGTGGTCACCGCCCGACGCCGCATAGAACGCTTCGCCGAACAGAAAGGTCGCGCCGTTTCGTTCGCACGCATCGAGCAGCGCTCGCGCGCGCATCTCTCGCGGCGCCGTAGCCCATAGATAGAACCCGCCGCCGCCGACCGAAAGCCGCATGGATTTAGGCCAATACCGGTCGATCGCATCGCGCGCCACCTGACGGCGGCCGATCAGTTCTTCGCGCAAACGCAACACGTGCACGTCGTACGCGGTCGAGAGATAATCGTTGACCGCCGCCTGCACGTACAAGCTCGTCGCCATGTCGTACGATTGCTTGCGCAATAGCAGCCGTTCGAAGATCGTTCGCGGCGCCGTGATCCAGCCCAGACGCAGCGAGGGCGCGATCGTCTTCGAGAACGTGCTCAGATAGATAACCGAGCCCGGCGAACTCGCGACCAGCGGCGGGCTCGGCGATTGCGCGAGTTCGCCGTACGGATCGTCTTCGACGATCGGAACGCGCGCTCGTTCGGCGAGCGTCACGAGCCGCTCGCGCCGATCGGCATTCATCGTGACCCCGGTCGGGTTGTGAAGCGCGGGCATCGTATAGATGAAACGAGGACGCCGCGTGCGCAAAATGGCCTCGACGTGGTCGACGCGCATACCGTCACCGTCGACGGCAACCGGAATCGCGCGCAGTCCAGCAATCTGAAATATTTGCAGGGCGCCCGGATAGGTCGGCTGCTCCACGATGATTTCGTCGCCCGGCTCCGCGAGCGAAGCCGCCACGAGCGTGATTCCTTGGGTCGACCCGGTCAGTACGAGGACTTCGCGCGGCTCGACCGTGCAGCCGCGCGCGCGCATCCGCATCGCAATCGCCTCGCGCAGCGGCGTGTGCCCTTCGGAATTGCCGTACGACAACACGTAATTCGGATCACCCGCGGCCCGCGCGAACGATTTGGCCAGTTCGTCGAGCGGCGACGGCTCGAACGGCGGCACGCCTTGCACGAACGAGATCCGATCGGCCTGCGCCGTCGCCGCAAGCTCGCCCAACACTTGCGGGAACGAGCCTACGCGCCACGGCGGCAACGTAATCCACCAGGGAACGTCCGCCGCCTTGCTTTGCTGACCCGTAGACCGGGCAACCCGCGACCCCGATCCGACCCGCTGTTCGATCAGCCCGTCGACTACGAGTTCGCGATACGCGTGCACCACGGTGCTCCGGTTGACCGACAGCTTCTCCGCCAAGGTTCTCTCGGGCGGCAGCCGCGTCGATTCAGGCAGGGTTCCCGTCAGAATCGCTTCGCGCAGTTCCTCATAGATCTGCTGGTAGATCGGGACGATGCTCTCCCGGTCGATTGTGGGCATCGCGGAAGGCCAGCCGAGTTCCCTCATGGTTCTCCCATTGGGTATGCCAATTGGCCAATGGACCCATCCATTCCCGGCCAAAGTGTCTCGCGGGAATAGAAAAAGGCGAGCCGCAGCGGGCCCGCCCTTAGGTAGCGGTTACTTAGTTTCTGGCGCCCTGTTTCAGACTGCCGCCGTGCTCTTCGGCGTGGTGCTTCGCCGCCTCGTGCGTATGGTGCTCTGCATTGAGATGGTGGCCATGCGCCACATGCGCGTGATGTGCGCCCAGCTTGTGGTCGCCGCCTTCATAATGCTTCGCGGCTTCCTCGTGGTGCGTCGCCGCGTGTTTCGAGTGCTCCGCTGCCTTTTTATGGTGATCGGCCTTAGGGTTAGCCATGGAACCTCCAGCATTAAAGTGGGTTTTACTCTGTGGTACGTTTCACTATGCCACCGAGGCGCGTCCGTCCTACCACCTGGCTAAAGGATAAATGGGCCATACGTAGACGGATTTCGCTTCTCGACAATGCGGGCGGGAGCGAGCTCTCCTCGCGTGAAGAACGTTCCCGGTCGCCGCATCGGCTGCGCTCGCGCAAATCTAGGAGAAGACTATCTTGGCTAACACGCAAGTCGACGCGATCGTGATCGGCGCCGGCCCCGGAGGGTATCACGCAGCGATCCGCCTCGGACAGCTCGGCAAGAACGTCGTCTGCTTCGACCGCGATGAGGTCGGCGGCGTCTGCCTCAATTGGGGCTGCATCCCGACCAAGGCCCTGCTTCACGTCGGGGAAGTGGCTCGCCACATCCGCGAGGCCGGAAAGATCGGCCTCAAAGTGGCCGCCCCCGAAGTCGATCGCGAAGGCGTCGCAGCCTTCACGGATTCGGTCGTGAAGGCCAACGTCGGCGGCGTCAACACGCTCTTCAAGGCCAACAACGTCACCTTCGCCTACGGCGAGGCATCGTTCACCGGCCCCAAAACGGTCGCCTTAAAAAAACGCGACGGCTCGACGGAAGTCTACGAAGCTAAAGACGCGGTCGTCATCGCGACGGGCAGCGCTCCCGTCGACGTGAAAGCGTGGCCGCGGGACGGCGAGACGATCATCAATTCCGACGACGCGGTGAAGTTGCGCAAGATCCCAACGACGATGCTCGTCATCGGCGGCGGCGTGATCGGGCTCGAGTTCGCGACCGTCTATACGCGCATGGGCGCGAAGGTCTTGGTCGTGGAGATGATGCCGCAGGTGTTGACCGGGACGGATCTCGAGATCTCGAAGACGATGGCCCGCATTCTCAAAAAGCAAGGCGTCGAAATCGCACTCGCAACGAAACTCGTATCGCTCGAGAAAACTGCGACCGGCGTTAAAGCCGTCATCAACGGCGAGTACACGAGCGGCAAAGACGAGACGCGCGAGTTCGAAACGGCGCTCGTTGCGGTCGGACGCCGTCCGGTGACGGACGCGCTCGACCTTGCGGCGGCGGGGTTGGCCACCGACGAACGGGGCTTCATCGCGGTCGATGCACAGCGGCGCACGCAGGTCGAGGGTATCTTCGCGATCGGCGACGTCACGGGCGCACCGCTGCTCGCTCACAAAGCGATGAAAGAAGGCGTGGTCGCGGCCGAAGTGATCGGCGGAGATCGCGCATCGGCCTACGATCCCGTTGCGGTGCCAAATTGCGTTTATACCGATCCCGAAGTTGCGACGGTGGGCCTCAGCGAGGAAGAAGCGAAAGCTGCCGGCTACGAACTGCGCATCGGGAAATTCCCCCTGATGGCGAGCGGACGCGCCCGCACGATGAACGAGTCCGACGGGATGATCAAACTGGTCGGCGACGCCAAGACGGACGCGTTGCTCGGCATGCACATCATCGCTCCGCAAGCTGAATCGCTGATCGGTGAAGGCGTGATCGCGCTGGAAATGGGAGCGACCCTCGAAGATATCGGGCTTTCGATCCATCCGCATCCGACGCTAACCGAATCGATCATGGACGCAGCCGAAGCATCGCACTTCAAAGCGATCCACATCGTCAACGCAAAGCCCAAACCGGCGCCGGTCGGCGCGGCTACCTGAGCGGGCGCTGCGCGTGACGCGACTCCTTTCGCTCGGACGCCGGCCGTATCGGCCGACGCTCGAACTCATGCGCGACCTCCATCGCGACGTAGCCTCCGGCGCGCAGCCCGATACCTGGATCGTGGTCGAACACGATCCCGTGATTACCCTTGGCCGCAACGCGCGGCGCGAAAGCTTGCGCGTCGCGCCGGAATTCCTCGCAGCGCGCGGCATCGATCTGGTTGAAGTCGAACGCGGCGGAGACGCGACCTATCACGGACCGGGGCAAATCGTCGTTTATCCGATCCTGCGGCTCGAGCGTTTCCGGGAAGTCGTGCCGTTGGTTTCCGCGCTAGAGCGCAGCGCCGTCGCAGCGCTTGCGAGTTTCGGGATCGCGTCCCACACGCGCCCGGAGCACCGCGGGGTCTACGTGGGAGACGATGCGATTTGCGCGGTAGGGCTCGCGGTGAAAGCCATGACTTCGATGCACGGCATCGCGCTCAATGCTTGTCCCGCCCTCGATTACGATCGCTTGATCGCCCCCTGCGGCACGCCGCAGTTCGGCATAACATCGCTCTCTCGCGAACTCGGACGCGACGTCTCCCTGGAGGAAGCACGCGATGCACTGCTGCGTGCGCTCGAAGCGGAGTTCGCAATTGCGTTCGAACGCGAAGCCGCCGTTACGTGATGCAGCGCCTCCTAGCAGCCGCCGGTCTCGCGCTCGCGCTCTGGGGAACGGGGTGTTCGAACGCACCCGTGACCCAGCCGCCGGCCGTAACGGGCCGCACGTATCCCGAAATCGCGCTCCTAGAGCACACCTGTATGACGAACCTGCAAGCCTATCTGACCGGACTGCAAGCGCCCCGCATGGATACATTCTTCAGCGCTGCACTCAACGGGCTGCTTAGGTGCGAAGCGTCGTCCGGACTCGCACACGTTCCAACAAAAGACATCACGCATTGGCTCACCCACGCGGACGGCCGGCGCGTGGCAACCAAGATGCCGAAAAGCCCTCTGCTGCTCGCGGTGCTGCCTACCACAAACGAGGCGCGCGTGCACTATCAGCGCGTCTGCGTCGCATACATGCGCCGCTACGTACCCGCTTCGATCGCAAACGCCGGCGACGATCCCGACGTTGCGGCAGCGTTTACGTTCAACGCCCTCGAGGACTGCGACACCGAGAGCGGCTTCCCGACGATCGAACCGCGCGATCTTGCAGCCATCATGCAAGCGAAACATCTGCTGTGAAGCCTCTCATCGACCTCATCGAACTGCCGCCACCGCGCAAACCGGATTGGCTCAAAGTCAAGTTGGCTCACGGCGAAACCTACGAGCGCCTCAAGCGCGAAGTGAAGGCACTCGATCTGCACACGGTTTGCCAGGAGGCCCGCTGCCCGAACATCGGGGAATGCTGGGGCGCCGGAACTGCGACGATCATGATCTTGGGCGATACCTGCACGCGGGCGTGCCGATTCTGCAATGTGAAGACGGGCAGCGCGCGGGGCGAAGTCGACTGGCTCGAACCCAAACGCGTTGCCGAAGCCGTGCGCGACCTGGGCTGGAAATATCTCGTGCTGACCGCCGTCGATCGCGACGACCTAGCCGACGGCGGCGCCGCAATTTTCGCGAGCACCGTGCGCATGATTCACAAACTCTCGCCGGACGCAAAGGTGGAGTGCCTCACGGGCGATTTCGCAGGCGACCTCGCGGCGGTCGACGTGGTACTCGAAGCGCGGCCCGAAGTGCTCGCGCACAATCTGGAGACGGTCCCGCGGCTGCAGTCGACCGTACGCGACAAGCGCGCCAATTTCGCGCAGTCGCTAGCGGTTTTGGAGCGAGCACGGAGCAGCGGCAAAGTCCGCTACACGAAAACCTCGTTGATGCTTGGCCTCGGCGAAACCGAACCCGAAATCGAAGCGACCATGGAAGCTGCGCGCGCCGCCGGCGTCGACATCTTTACGATGGGCCAATACCTTCAACCGAGCAAGAAGCATCTCGAGGTCGTTGAATTCGTGACACCCGCGAAGTTCGACCGGCTGCGCGACCTCGGAATGAGCAAAGGTTTCCGCCAAGTCGTCAGCAGCCCGCTTTCCCGCAGCTCCTATCACGCGGAGCAAGCGTTTAGCTGAAGGCAACGATTGAAGACGGCTTAGCGCTCGAACCGCGGCGCTTTGCCGTTGCGGTCATCATCATCGGCACGGTCATGGCCGTCCTCGACGGTTCGGTCGCCAACGTGGCGCTGCCCTCGATCGCCCGCGAACTGCATGCCGACGCGGCCAGTTCCATCTGGGTCGTCAACGCGTATCAAGTCGTCGTCGCGATGCTGCTGCTGCCGCTCTCGGCGCTCGGAGACTCGATCGGATATCGTCGCGTGTATGCGTCGGGCATCGTGGTCTTCACGCTCGGGTCGCTCGCCTGCGCTCTTTCTCCGACGCTCCTCATCCTCATATTTGCGCGCATGCTGCAAGCCGTCGGCGGCGCCGGCATAATGAGCATCGCCCCGGCGCTCCTTCGCACCGTCTTCCCGGCGCGGATGCTCGGCGTTGCCGTGGGCATCAGCGCGCTGACCGTGGCTTCAAGCGCGGCCGCCGGCCCGACGATCGGTGGCGGCATTCTCGCCGTGCTGCCGTGGCCGTGGCTCTTCGCCATCAACGTGCCGATCGGCATCTTCGATTCCGCCTTCGCGCTGCGCGCGCTGCCTAACACGCCCGGCAGCGGCAAACGCGTCGACCTTTGGAGCACGCTGCTGGTCGCACCGACGCTCGCCTTGTTCATCACGGGCCTCGACGGTTTCGCTCGGCACGCATCCCACGTTGCGATCGCGGCGATGCTTGCCGGTTGCGTCGCGGCCGGAACTGCGCTCGTACTCCGTGAGCGCGCGATCCCGAATCCGCTCATTCCGTTCGACCTCTTCGCGCTGCGCCGCTTTTCGCTCGCCGCCGCGACCTCGTCGCTGTCCTTTGTGGCGCAAGGCATCGCGTTCGTCGCACTGCCCTTTCTGTTTCAAACCGCCAACGGGTACACGCCCTTCCAATCGGGGTTGCTCTTCACGCCCTGGCCGATTGCCATCGCCGTTATCGCGCCGATTGCGGGGCGTCTCTCCGACCGGTATCCGCCACCGGTGCTCTCGACGCTGGGTCTGGGAACGTTCGCTTGCGGCCTCGCACTGCTGGCCACGCTCCCGCTTCACGCGAGCCCCGCCGATATCGTGTGGCGCGCCGTCGTGTGCGGCATCGGCTTCGGATTCTTTCAAGCACCGAACAATCGCGAACTGCTCGGCTCCGCGCCGCGCGAACGCAGCGGCGGCGCCGCGGGCGTGCTCGCGACCGTGCGCGTCACGGGTCAATCGATCGGAGCGGCAATCGTTGCCGTCGCTTTAGGAACGCTCACCGCAGCGCGCGTTGCCGACCTCGCGCCGGGTTCGGCCGCACTAGGAGCGCCCGCGCACGAAGCGCTCTGGATCGGCGCGGGCTGCGCTCTCGTCGCTTGCGCCGTTAGCGGGCTGCGGCTAATCCGGTAGCACCTCACCATGGCAAGCTAGCTCCGCTAACCCGGGATAGCTCGCCTTCTCACCCGACCTCCCAATGTACTAGGTGTGTAACACCTGTGAGGACCGTTACTTAGGTGCAGCCGGGTCCTGACCGGTCCCTGGAAACCCGATGTAGTATAGAGTATGATCGCTCACCACGGATCCGGCGAGCCTCGCTTCACTAGCGCCCTTGCCGACGTAGCCCGCCATACAAATGCAGCCGTCCTTTGCGCGCTCTCTTCCGGCGCGTGCCGCCAAGCGGATCTCGTCGAGAAGGTAGGCCGAGTCAGTGAATCTGCCTTGACCGCGAGCCTGCGCGAACTCGATAGTGAAGGCTTCGTCTCGCGACGCGTGGATCCAGGGCCGCCGCTGCGCGTGCTTTACGAACTTACTCCGCTCGGCGAAAACCTCGCAGTTTCGTTACGTGCGCTGCGCGAGTGGGCTGCGCGTCACGCGTAGACGCCCCGCGTATTCATCGAGGTAACGACGCGGTCGATCGCGACCATGTACGCCGCGGTGCGCAACGGAACGTTGCGGAGTTGGGCCAGTTCGCTCACCTTCGAAAAATTCTCGTGCATCACGTCGGCGAGGCGCTCGTTCACTTCCGATTCTTTCCAGAAGTATCCGGCGCGGTCTTGAGCCCATTCGAAATATGAAACGGTAACGCCGCCGGCATTTGCAACGATATCGGGAATCACGACGATGCCGCGATGGTTGAAAATATGATCGGCCTCCGGCGTCGTCGGACCGTTCGCGCCTTCTACGATCAGCTTTGCGTGAACGCGCGCGGCGTTCGATGCGTTGAGCACTTTCTCGAGAGCGGCCGGTACGAGTACGTCGCACGGAAGTTCGAGCAGCGCTTCGTTCGTGATGCGCTCGCCGCCGCGATAGCCGTCGAGCGAATGATGTTCCTGCGCGTACGCGGTCGCGCCCGCGATATCGAGGCCTTTGTCGTTGTGATACGCGCCCGTCACGTCGGACACTGCGATTACGGAACAGCCTGCATCGGCGAACATGCGCGCCGCGATCGAGCCGACGTTGCCAAACCCTTGCACGACGACGCGCGCACCTTTGGGATCGATGCCCATGCGGCGCATCTGCGCGAGTGCGACGAGCGACACCCCGCGTCCGGTCGCTTCAACGCGCCCGCGCGAACCACCGATCTCGAGCGGCTTCCCCGTCACGACGCCCGGCACGTGCTGCCGCACGTGCATCGAGTACGTATCCATGAACCACGCCATGATCTGCGGCGTCGTGCCGACGTCGGGCGCGGGAACGTCTTTATCGGGCCCGACTACTTCGACGAGTTCCGCCGCGTAGCGCCGCGTAACCCGTTCGAGTTCGCCGAGCGAGAGGGTACCCGGATCGCAAGTGACGCCGCCTTTGCCGCCGCCGAAAGGCAGATCGACGACCGCGCACTTCCAGGTCATCCAAAACGCGAGCGCCGTCACCTCATCGAGCGACACGCCCGGATGGAATCGAATGCCGCCTTTTGCCGGACCGCGCGCGAAGTTGTACTGAACCCGGTACCCCGTGAACACTTCGAGCTCGCCGCTGTCGCGCTGAAAAGGAATCGAGAAGATAATCTGGCGCGAGGGCTTGGTCAGCAGCCGCTTCATCCCGGGATTGAGATCGAGCAGCGCGGCCGCCTCGTTAAAATAGGCAATCGCGTCCCCGAATACCGAGACTTCGCGAGCAGCTGTCATCATGGGCAAAGATTCCTTTTAGATCGGGGCGGCGTGCCCCCCGATGGCCCCCGGCCCCGGGCTACCGGGCCCAAGAGCGTGGGAAAAGCGCTTGAGAATTATTTCACCTTACGGAAATATCGGCGAATCCCCTACACTTGTACAGCGAGAAGCCTCTTCATTTCGACATTTGGATCACACATTTACCATCTCGCCCCGCCCAGAGAACCCAATCGCTCACGCCGGATTCGCCCCCAACTCGATGGGCGCTGGGATTTCGTCCGAATCTAGGCGCCCGAGGGCGAAGTTGCCTCGAGGCAATGAGCCCTCGGGCAACGACTCGCTCATGCCGGATTCGCCCCCAGCCCGATGGGCGCTGGGATTTCGTCCGAATCTAGGCGCCCGAGGGCGAAGTTGCCTCGCGGCAATGAGCCCTCGGGCAACGACGAGTCGGACGAAATCCCAGCGTCTCGCTCAAACGTTGAAGCGGAAGTTGACGACGTCGCCCTCGGCCATAACGTAATCCTTGCCCTCGCTGCGCAAGAGCCCGGCAGCTCGGATGGCTTCCATGGTCCGCAAACGAGCGTAATCGCCGTACGAGACGATTTCGGCTCTAATGAAGCCGCGCTCGATATCGGAGTGGATCTTCCCGGCCGCAGCGGGCGCCTTCGTGCCCCGGTCGATCGTCCAGGCCCGTACTTCTTTTTCGCCGGCCGTTAGGAACGTCATGAGGCCCAAGAGGTCGTACGAGGAGACGATCAGCTGCTCGAGCCCGCTGCTATCGATGCCGAGTTCCTGGCGGAAGACCGCCGCTTCTTCTTCCGACATCCCGGCGAGTTCCGCTTCGATCTTGCCGCAAAAGGCGATGGCGCGGCTGCCTTCTTTCTTCGCGAGATCGAACACGCTTAGGGCCAGAGGTCCGAGTTCGCCGATCTGGTTCTCGTCGACGTTGGCCACGTACAGCACGGGTTTGGCCGTCAATAGAAACGATTCGCGAGCGAGTTCGGCTTCGAGGGAATCGGGTGCGAACGAGCGAGCCGGGGTGCCGTTCTCCAGGGCCGCACGTAGCCGTTTTGCTGCTTCGATCCGGGGTCCGAGCTTGGCGTTCACGCGGGCCTCCCGCTCCAGCTTTTCGACTCGCTTCCCGAGCGTGGAGAGGTCGGCAAGCGCCATCTCGATGTTGATGATCTCGATATCGCGCAGAGGATCCGGGTTGCCCTCAACGTGGATGACGTCGGCATCTTCGAAACAGCGAACGACCATTGCGACCGCGTCGGTCTCCCGAATGTGGCTCAAGAACGCGTTCCCGAGGCCGGCTCCGGAGCTCGCACCGCGCACGAGCCCTGCGATATCGACGAAGCGCATGCTCGCCGGGACGATGCGCTGGCCGTTCACGATCTCCCGCAGGACGGCCAGCCGCCGGTCCGGCACGGGTACTTCCCCGATGTTGGGCTCGATCGTTGCGAACGGGTAATTCGCCGCCAGCGCTTGTGCCGACCGGGTCAGAGCATTGAAGATTGTGGACTTGCCGACGTTGGGCAAACCGACGATACCGCATGATAATGACATAGAAACCGACGACGGCCGTTCGTCTGGGGCAAGGATTCGTCCTGGACACGTGGGATTTTACAGCATGCGCCAAATGAAGGTCGACAAGCTCGGCATCGACTTGCTGACCCACGATCCCGTCGTCATCCTCAAAGATCTGGAAGGAAAGCGATTCCTCCCGATCTTGATCGGCCCGTTCGAGGCCACGGCGATCGCTCTCGCGCTCGAGGGAACCGCCGTGCCGCGGCCGCTCTCGCACGATCTGATGCGGATGATGCTCGAAGCCATGCACGCGCAGCTCGAGCAGATCGTCATCCACGATATCAAGGACTCGACCTTCTTCGCAAAGCTCATCGTCAAACAGAACGGCGAGACCCAAGAGATCGACGCGCGCCCCTCCGACGGCATTGCGCTCGCGCTGCGCATGCAAGCGCCCATCTACGTTTCCGATAAGATCGTACTGGAAGAAACCGTCGCCGATAAGAAAGCCGAAGCCGAAGAAACCAATCGCTTCAAGCAGTTTATCGCCGAGCTAAAACCAAGCGACTTCAAAGAATAGTGGGCCCCGGGTCGGTGCACAAAGCGGAGATCGGCGTCTTCGGCGGATCTGGATTTTACTCGCTCTTGGAAGACGCACGCGAAGTCTGGGTCGAGACCCCGTACGGCCCACCCAGCGATCGCATTGCCCTCGGCGAAATCGCCGGGAGGACCGTTGCGTTTCTGCCGCGTCATGGAAAGGATCACCGCTTCCCGCCGCATGCCGTCAACTACCGCGCGAACATTTGGGCGATGAAAGAACTCGGCGTCACGCGCATCATCGGGCCCACGGCCTGTGGATCGCTCAAGAAAGAATACGAACCGGGCCACATGGCGGTGGCGGATCAAGTCGTCGACCGCACGACCGGCCGCATCGATACATTCTACGGCGGACCCTTCACCACACATGTGAGCTTCGCGGACCCATACTGTCCGCAATTGCGAACGGTCGCGATCGACGCGCTGCGCGCGACCGGCATCACGACCCATGAGACGGGCACCATCGTCGTGATTCAGGGGCCGCGCTTTTCGACGAGAGCGGAATCGAAGTGGTACCAAGATGCGGGTTGGGAAATCATCAACATGACCCAGTACCCCGAGTGTTACCTCGCGCGCGAACTCGAAATGTGCTACGTCAATATCTCGCTGATCACCGATTACGACGTCGGCCTTCCGGGAACCGATCCCGTAACGCACGAGTCGGTGCTCAAAGTCTTCGCGGGTAACAACGAACGCGTGAAGCGCGCGATCTTCAAGCTCGTCGAAACGATTCCGGACGAGCGTGCGTGCGGCTGCGGCTCGGCGCTCTCGGGAGCGCGCTAGGCCTTGCGCCGCTACCGGGGCATCGATGTAAGCCTGTATTTGCGCGCGTTTCCGCTGCTCGCCCGGCATCCGCAAATCATGCTAGCCCCGTTTCTCGCCGGCCTCGCGAACATCGTGTTAGCGACCCTCATGCCGGGCGGTACGGGATTTCTCGCCGCCGCGAATTCGGGTCTCGCGGGCCTCTTCTCCGTCCTGATTTCATCGTTCGGTCTCGGGGTTGCGATCATCGTGGCGGATTCGGTGTGGCGCTATGGGCGCGCACCGTTTCGCGATGCGTGGGAACAGGCGCGGCGCAAGGGCGGCGACATCATCATGTCGGCGTTCGGCGTCAGCTTCGTCATCTACATGGCGGGTCTGGTCGGATCGGTCGTTCCCGTTGTCGGGCCGATCGGCCTCATTCTCGTCGCGACGTACTTCATGATCTACGCGCTGCCGGCGGCCTCAATCGGCGGCGTTCCGGGGTTTGCGTCGCTTCAGAGTTCGATCGATCGCGCGCGCGCCGCGGTTCTACCGTCGATCATCGTAACCATCGCGTACATCGTCGTGTACGATCTCGGGCGCTCGGTCTTCGAAATGACGGTCGTGCCGGCGCTCATCGGGAGAGGGCCGTTTACTTCCGAGCTCTCGTTCTCGGTGCTCGACGCGTTGGTGCAAGCTCCGTTTGCAGCCTACGTTGCGCTCGTGCTTGCGAAGACGTACGACGACGTTTCGTACGGGCGGATGCGCTAGGCGCGGGCCGCAAGCGGGCTCAGTTGCGCCCGCAAGAATTCCACGACGAGACCGGGCGAGACGTTCGTTTGTGCGAGCCGTTCGGCATCGCCGAGCGCGCCGAGCAGCGCCGCCGTCGTTTTCGGGTCTCGCTGCGCCACGCGCAGCACGCGCTCGTGCTGATCCCCGGCAAGCGGGCGGACCTCGCCGCCGGCAAGCGATGCGATGGCCCAATCGCGAGCGGCGACGCGCACGATTTCGATGAGGTCGCGAACGTTCTCGCGCTTTTGCGCACCCGTTAGGCTGCGGTCGTCTAGGCCGAGGAAGCCGGCATCGCCGGATTCGCCGCGCATCACGTCTTCGAACCACGCGAAGGATGCCTCGCGCAGCGCACGCGCATCGCCTTCGAAAAGGTCCCGCGCGCGAGTGATGCTGCCGAGCGACATTTCGGCGGCGCGACGGGCCTCGGGGGCCGCGATGCCTTGAGTGCGCAGCACTGCCTCCACCTCGGCAAGCGCGAGCGGTGCGAATGCGATCTCGACCAGACGGGAGCGAATCGTCTCGAGCAGCGAACCGGGCGCACTCGAGGTCAGCATAACCACGACGCCGTCGGGCGGCTCCTCGAGCGTCCGCAGCAAGGCGTTTGCGGCTTCGTGCGTTGCAAACGCTACGTCGGCGAGCAAGACGACGTGGTAGCGCCCGCGATACGGGTGCATGGAAAGCTCACGAATCAAGTCGCGCGCGGAGAGATCCTCATCGTGCCCGCCTCCGCTCGAATCTTTTCCGATCTTGACGACGCCTTCCGCAGCGACGAAATCGGGATGCGTGCCGGCAACGAAGAGCGTGCAGCCGGTACACGCCTCGCAATATCCGAGGAGCGTCGGTTTCGGCGTTTCACACAGCAGCGATTGAGCCAGTCGCCGGGCGAAGGTCTTCTTGCCGACGCCCGCCGGCCCCGTAAAGAGATACCCGTGCGCCAAACGAGCCGCCTCGAGCGAGCCGAAGAACCCGAGTGGCCCCCGAGCGCCGACGACGTCGAAGCTGCCGGTAACCTTCACGTGCCGATCGCTTCGATCGCTTCGATCGCGCGTTCGAGCACGCGCCCTTGGGGCTGCGTGCCGTCGAGCGTCACGAAGCGCTCGCTGTGGCGCGCGAGCTGTAAATAGCCATCCCGGACGCGTTCGTGGAAGGCGGCGTCTTCGCGTTCGAGGCGATCGATCGTTTCGCCGAGCGCGACGGCGCGAGAGCGTACGCGCTCGCGTGAGACCGCTACCGGAACGTCGACGAGCAGCGTGAGGTCCGGCTCGCGGCCGGCCGTCGCGACCGCCACGAGCGCGCGCAGCGAGGCCAGGTCGACGCCCCGGCCGTAGCCTTGATAGGCGAGCGTTGCGTCTGAAAAACGGTCGCAGAGCACGAAACGACCTGCCGCAATGGCGGGCTCGATAACGTCGGCTACGAGCTGCGCCCGCGAAGCGTTCACGACGAAAGCTTCGCTAAGGGCATGGAACTTCAATCCCGGTTCGACGAAGAGCGAGCGCAGCCGGTCGCCGAGCGGCGTACCGCCCGGCTCTCGCGTGACGACGTATTCTACGTCCTGCGCGCCCAGCCAGCCGGCTAAACCCGCGAGTAGCGTCGATTTCCCGCTGCCCTCGATACCCTCAACGGTAACGAATCTAGCTCGAACATCCGGGCGCTTTTTCCCTACGCCGACGCTCCCGTCGCTCCGTACGGCAGGTCGTTGCTGCGGAAGAACAAGACCCGCCGATTCGGTTCCATGCCGGTGCTGCGCGACATGACCCGGTGCTGTTCGGCCAGCTGATGCTGCATGCGCCGAACATACGAGGTTTGCGGCGTGAGTTCGATCGGCTTGCTATCGAGCAACACTTTGTAGATCGCTTCGCTGGCTTCGCGCAACGCGATTTCTTCCGCGTCGATCGAGGGCAGAGCGAAGAGATCTTTGAGCGCGTTCATCACCTGGGCCGTGGTGTTCGTCTTGATCGAATAGATCGGTACGTTTTCCGCGGCGATCGACCTGAGCTTCTCCGACTCCTTGCGCTCCAGCGATTTCAAGGTCAGCACCACGTCGGCATCGTCCCATTTGCGCGCGATCGAAGCGTTCACGTTGAGATTGTGAATCGCGCGTTCGATTTTGTTGCGCGAAACGCCGTAGGGGAAGAGCAGCACGTGCGCGTCGCGATCCTGCTGATCCTCGATATCCGCTTCGCGCAGCGCCACGGCAAACTCCGATTCCGGCTGCGGCGGATTTTTTTGCGCCGCGAGCACGGGCCGCTTCGGAACGGCGACGGGCGTCGCTTCCTGCACTACCGAGACCACGCCGCCGGCGAGGCGCTGGCGCACCTCGGGCTGCGCCTGGTATCCGCGCAAGAGCGCGTCGACCGTTTCGGCGACGTTCTGATAAATCGAGAGGCGGTTACGATCGTTGATCTCGATGAGGATCTCGAAGGTCGGCGGCGCCTTGCGCTCGAGGACCGTTTTGCGCGTACCGCGACGGCGGGCTTCTTCGTCGGAAAGAGTGACGGTGCTTATGCCGCCGACGAGGTCGGAGAGCGTGGGATTCATCAGCAGATTTTCGAGGGTGCGCCCGTGCGCCGTGCCGATGAGCTGCACGCCGCGTTCCGCGATCGTGCGCGCGGCAAGGGCCTCGGCTTCCGTTCCGATTTCGTCGATCACGACGACTTCGGGCATATGGTTCTCGACGGCTTCGACCATCACGTTGTGCTGCAGCGAAGCGTCGGCGACTTGCATGCGGCGCGAGCGCCCGACACCGGCGTGCGGTATGTCACCATCGCCGCCGATTTCGTTCGACGTATCGACGATAACGACGCGCTTACGATCTTCGGAAAGAACGCGCGCGCATTCGCGCAGGATCGTCGTTTTTCCGACGCCCGGCGGCCCGAGCAGACAGATCGATTTGCCGCTGCGAACCACATCGAGAATAATGTCGATCGTTCCGTACACCGCGCGCCCGACGCGGCACGTGAGGCCGACGACTTTTCCCGCGCGATTGCGAATTGCGGAGATGCGATGCAGCGTCTCCTCGATGCCCGCTCGATTATCGGAACCGAAATCCGAGAGACGCGAGCTGACGTGCGCGAGATCCTCGCTCGTAACATCGGTATCGGAGAGATACACGACGTCGTCGGGGAAGCGAGCTTCCGGCGGCCTGCCGAGATCGAGCACCACTTCGACGATCGTATCCAGGTCGGGGAGCCGAACGAGCGCTTGCCGGATCGGCAGTGGAAAGATGTCGAGTAGGCGGGTTAGTTCCCAGTGCTGAGGTGAGACGGTCTCGGCGTTAACGGCCAATGCACATCCTCGTCTGAAAAATTCGGTCGGCGCCGGTTGTGAATCTCCGACTGTGACCGTTAGGGCGTCCTTACGTTCCAGGTTAGGGAATTCCCCCATACACTATCTTACTACCCGAATCGTGCGAAGTTCCGAATCGAATGGACCCTGCATTCGCACCCCGGCCTTTTTTTCCAAATCCAGATACGCGACGATTTCGGCGGTAATTTCCTCGCCCGGGGAGATGACCGGGATCCCGGGAGGATAGGGTGTGATCACCTCGGCGCAGATGCGGCCGGGACTCTCTTTGAACCTTACAAACTCTGTATCGGCAAGAAAGGCTTCGCGCGGATTCATCCGTATCGGCGGAATCGCGGGCAAGTTGTACGTTCCGGTTTGCAAGCGTCTCTCAAGTACCCCGGAGGGCGAGAAGACGTCGATCGGCCGGTCTTCCCGGGACAGCTCCTTGACCCCGTACACGAGGCGGTCGGCTGCGTCTTGAGTCGTCCCGATCGTGAAGAGCGCCAAGCAATTGAAAAGGTCGGCCAGCTCACACTGCACGTTATAGCGGCGTCGCAAGATCTCTTCGGCTTCGTAGCCCGTGTAGCCGAGGGCTTTGACCGTGATCGTAATTTTTGTGGGATCGAGATCGAACACGCCGGGCTTCCCGACCTGCTCCTCCCCGAAGCACAAGATGCCCGGGATGTCGTTGAGCCGGCGTCGCGTATCGTTGGCGAGTTCGATCGTGCGGGAGAGGAGCGCGCTGCCTTCGGTCGCCATCTGTTTGCGCGCGACGTCGAGCGAAGCGACGAGCACGAGATTCGGCGAGGTCGAAAGAAACAGCTTGACGACCGCCTTGAGACGGTCCAGGCGAATGCGCTCGCCTTTCTGGTGCAGCATCGCCGTTTGCGAGAGGCTTCCGAGCATCTTGTGCGTCGAATTGATGCACATGTCGGCGCCGGCTTCGATCGCATCGATCGGCAGCGCCGGATGAAAATGAAAATGCGGCCCCCACGCTTCGTCGACGAGAAGCGGAATGCCGTGCCCGTGGACGACCGACGCGATGCCCTCGAGATCGGCTGCGACCCCGTAGTACGTGGGACTTACCACGTACACGGCGCGTACGTCGGGATGCGCTTCCAGTGTCGCACGCACGATCTGGGGCGTCACGGTGTGATCCATATGCAGCGCCACGTCGACTTCCGGCTGCATCCAGACGGGCTCGACGCCGCTCATGATGAGACCGCCCATCGCGCTCTTGTGAGAATTGCGCGGCAGCGCGATCTTTTCGCCCGGATTGAGGGCCGTCATCATCATGATCTGGTTACCGCTCGTCGACCCGTTGATCAGGAAGAACGAGTGATCGGCGCCGTACGCTTCGGCCGCGAGTTCCTGCGCTTCGAGGATTGCGTACTCGGGCTGCAAGAGGTCGTCGAGCCCGCGAATCTGAGTGAGGTCGATCGCGAGGACGTTATCGCCGAGAAAATCGCGCAGCGCGCGGTCCATGCCGCGCCCTTGCATGTGGCCCGGGGTGTGAAACGGGATGACGCCGGAGTCCACGTAATCGAGCAGGACGTCAAAGTACGGCGTGCGGGACTGATCCACGTAGAGGGCGCTTCGCGGCTAGGAAGCACGATCCCCCGAGCGTACGGAGAGCACACTGCCGCCGGCCTCGGAAGCTGGGGAAGGAAACAATGGTTGCGTTTTCGATCTTGAAGACCTCGGAGAATCGGGTACGCGAAGCGTTAACCTTCAGCGGAGGCGATTTCCGAAAAACAGTGACGATCAATTACGGCGCGGTGCTGGTCGAACACGACGAAGACCGTTTCTTGTTCGATAGCGGCCTTGGAATAAACGTCGACGCACAATACTGCTGCGACATGCCGCGATGGAAACGGCCACTGCTCAAATATGGCCCGGTCGATCCCGTCCGTCGTCAGCTCGAACGGCACGGTATCGAAACCGTCCCGCGCATCGTCCTTAGCCACAGCCATTGGGATCACGCGAGCGGTATCGCCGATTATCCGGAGGCCGAAATCTGGATCGCAGCGGCGGAACACGCGTACCTGCAGCATCTGCCCACCTCGCCGCTCAAACGCGGAGCCACGATGCCGTCGCAGGTTCACGCGCCGGCGATTCGCTGGCACGTATTCGATTTTGAGGGAGCCCCGTACGGACCGTTCGAGGCGAGTCTCGATCTCTTCGGCGACGGCACCGCGGTACTGGTGCCGCTTCGCGGTCACACGCCGGGATCCACGGGCCTCATGCTCACGCTCACATCGGGGAAACGCTTCCTTTTTTGCGGCGACACCGTTTGGAACGCTTCGGCGATCGCGAGATCCCGGCCGAAAACCTTCGTTGCGAGCATCATCGCAGACGACGACCGGGCCGCTACGCTCGCGTCGATCGAACTTCTGCGCGACCTCGCCGTGGCCGAGCCCGCGCTGACGATCGTTCCGGCGCACGACGGCGCCGTGCAGGATCGGCTGGGCTACTTTCCAGCGCGAATCAGCTAGGAACGCACTGCGAAAGGGACGCCGTCGAAGGCTCCGCGGTGCCATGTGACCGCGCGGCGCACGGCCCGTTCGTGCTCGCACCCGAGCTTCTGCGCGATGGTCCGTATCGGGTCGTCCCCCGCCGAGGAAGTGCCGTCGGCAAAACGTAGCGCTTCCAGACGCTCGGAAACGCTCAAGCGCCCGATGCGCGTTACGGCGTTGTCCGCGAGCGGCAACACCGCGATCGCGCGCGCCACGCCGGCAAAACCACAATCGCCCATTTCCTTGAGATAACCGAGCAACTCGTTGTGATTGCGTGCGCCGCGGTAGCGCTCGTAGAGCGCACCGATCGTGCGGCGCAGCGCGACCAGCCGCCGGGAGAGCGAGTGCGGCGTCGCATCGACCACGGCGAGCATCTCTTTCGCGGCTTCGGTGCGGCCGAGCACGATCGATGCAAGCGCCGAGTATAAGCGGGCGCGCTGGACGCGCAAATCGACTTCACCGCATAGGGTCAAGCTCTCTGCAGCGGACCGCAGTGCATCGGTCGCTTCGCTTTCAAGTCCCGCGGCCGCTGCATACAGAGCTACCTCGGCGAAGCGCAAAGCACGGCGATCCGCGCTCCAATGCTGGTCGGCGCTGGTCGCGAGGAGCCGGTAGGCGACCCTGAAACCGCCGGCCCAGGTCTCGCGCAACGCCTGCGTCGGCAGCAGCGCATCGTAGGTGGTCCGCCCGGCGAAGCTGACGTCGAGCGTGCGCAGTTTTTGGTCGATCAGTTCGGCTGCCTCTTCGTTATTGCGTTCGACCTCGATCTCGAGCGAAGCGACGAGCGAAATAAGCTGATTGATCAGCGAGCCCGATTTTGCCGCGCAATCGCCGACCGCTTCGAGTAAGCGCAGACTTTCGACCGGATCGTCTTCGATGTCGGCCGCAACGCTGTAGAGCACGCTGAGGGCGCCGGCAGAGACATCGAAGTATCCGTGCTCGGTCGCACAGGCAAGCGAGGTCGAGGCGAGTTCCTTCGCGCGGAAGGCCTCACCGCAAAAGAGCGCAACGTAGGCCGCCTGATGATGCGCCCTCGCGAAAACGTGCGGCGCGTCGAGCGATCCGGCGAGCGCGAGCGCCTTATCCGTGGCTCGCCGTGCGTCGTCCAAGCGCCGTTCGAAGACGTAGGCCGGACCCAGCGCCGCGAGGACGTACGCGCGCAGCTTGTCGGCCAGGAGCGGGTCGGCTAGGAGCCCCTCGAAGACGCCGACGGCTTCGCGCCGGAAAAACCGTAGAAGGTGGGTCCCGTATTGGTATGCGATCTGCGCGCGCAGCGGATCCACGGCGCGGTCGAGCGCGAGCGCAAACCAAGATTCGGCCGTATCGAACCGCCCGATGCTCGAATCGGACATCGCCTTAATCGCAAGCACGACCGGACTCATCATTTGCACGAGCGGATCTAACGCATTGATGGCCTCGTGAATCGATTCACCGCGCCCCGCCTCGAGAAACGCGAAGCCGTGAACTTCGATCACTCGCACGAGTTCCGTGTCGAGCCGTTCGCGGACGTAGATTGCGAGCGCCTCGCCGATGCGGCCGGTACGTTCGAGCGCGAGCGCCGCTCGTCTCGCCGCATCGCGCGCGGCACTGCTGCCGAGCTCGCGCAACCGCTCGCACAAACTTTCCATGAAGAGCCCATGATAGCGGCGCCGCCCTTGGCGGAACTCGAAAATCTGCGGCGCCTTGGCCTCGACTGAAGCAAGCCACGGTGAAGCATCATCGCCGCCCGCAATCAGCCGCTCGTCGAGTTCCGAAAACGCGGCCGTCTCGATGAGAAGCTTGCGTTCCGTCGGAGAAAAACGCGAGAGCACCTCGGATGCGAAGCGTCCGAACGGGTCCGGCCCCGCAACCAGCAGGCGATCGGCGATAACCGGCTCCTGCGCGATGGTCTGCAAACCGAAGGTGAAGCTCGCGGGGATGCCGCTCGTGATCTCGAGCAGTTGTGCGACGCTCGCACCCGCGATGGCCGGAGCGACTTCGGATGCGAGAAGCTGCGCTTCAGCGCTCGAGAAGCGCAAGGACTGTTCGTCGATCGGCAAGTCGGTATCGCCGCGCGCGAGCCAACTCGAGACGGGTAGATCGGCGCTGGATCGCGTCGCAATAATCCAGCGCACGTGCGCGCGCGTCAGCTCGACCGCGCGAGCGATCAGATCGGCAACGCCGGCCTCGCCTTCGCAATGATGAAAATCATCGATGACGATCGTGCGCGGCACCTTTTCCAGGTGCTCCGCAAGCCAGGTGGCCAGCACGTCGCTCGGCTTCGAGGATTGCGTCGCGCGTTCGTGGGCGATCGCGAGCGATTGGCCGATGCGCGGCAACGCGGGCTCGAGCGCCGCTGCCAGGGCGCGCACGAAACGCGTGAGCGAACCGTGCGTGGGCAGCAAATCGAGACGGACGATCTCGCCGCAGAGGCCGCGCAGATAGTGATCGAGCGCGATGCTTTTGCCGGAGCCTGCGCGCCCGGTAAGGAGCGTGACGGGGCGCCTCGCACCGGCGGCAAGACGCTCCGATATCCGCTCGCGTACGAGACTCATGAGAGCTGCGAAGAACGCCGGTTACGACGAGGCGGACGGGCTCGGCGAAGGACTTGGATCGTCGCCCGAGTTGTCATCCTCGCCGTGCGCCGGGTGAGGGCCAATCGAAAGCTTCGAGCGGTGACCCGGCTTTGATTTCACGGCTTGATCCGCGTCCCGATCCGGCGACGCCGTCGGTGCGGGCGTCTGTGCGCTTTCCGTGGTGGGGTGCGCGCCGATCGAGCCGGGAGCCGCCAATGTCGAAGCGTGCTGGGAACCCATAGTGCCGGTCGCAGCATCATTTTGCGCGACCGTGCCGGGAATGAACGACCCGCCGCAGCCGGCCAGCAGCAGCAGCGCGGTAGCACCGGCGGCGACTATCTTCGGCAGGGTTTTCATCGACATCGCAGTTCCTTATAGCCCCTCTCGCTCGTAGCGAAATGAAAGTGCGCTGCCCGTTCTAAGCGAGCTGCGACATCGATTACTATAAAGCAAATTGTCAGGAATTGGGCGCCCCGCAGATAATGTGTGAACTCACGCACATGCTGCGCACGGCGCGCAAGATTTTGCTCCGCTCACGGGCCGCTGGTCGCGGCGAGAATTTGCAGCATAATGCGGTCGCGCATCTTTCCCCACGTTAGGAAGTTGTTGTAGTTGCCGGCCGTCATCATGACGGCGAGATCGAGCTGCGGCACCACATCGAGAATCTGTCCGCCGTTTCCCTGAGCTTCGTAAGCGCGATACTTGCGCGAAGCGGCGATATAGCTGCGCAGGTGCCACGCATAACCGTAGTCGTCTCCCGCACCGAGCGGCAAGCGATCTTTCCATGAGGTCGGGATCCAATCGCGGTCGATTACCCTCGTTCCGTGCCACCTGCCTCCATCCAAGAAGAGCTGGCCGATCTTGAGCATGTCGCGGGGACGAACGTAGGCGCCGCCGCCCAAGTACCAATCTCCGTTCGGCGTGAGGTTGAGCGCGTAGCGCTGCATCGTAAGCGGTTCCGCGACGTGCTGCGCGAAAAACATCGGAAGCCACGCGTGCGTCGCGCGCGCGACCGCGCCTCCGGCTAGGTTGATACTCGCGCTGCAGTACACCGCCTTGGCGCCGGGAGCGCGAACCATGCGCGCGTCCAACACCAGTTTGTACCAGTCCGGCTGCCGTGTCTGCGATTGCTCGTTGTCCTCGTTTCCAATGGACTTATCGTCGTTGTCGTCACAGTCGAGTCCGGTCGACATGGAAAGAGCATCTCCCAGCGTCATCAGCCGCTTGCGCGGATCGTCGTTGGCAACCGAGGGATAGCGATACAGCGCCAGCAACGGAGTCCCGGCATTGAGCGGGGCCCCAGCCGCAATTGCCGCGCCAACCAAGACGTCCGCGAATGTCTTGCCGGCCGAGCGCGTGTCGTGCGGCGTCGCTTCGTCGAAGCCCTCGAAGTATCGATCGAAGACGAGCTTACCGTGGCGCGCTATCGTTATCGATTGCACGGCCGGTGCGGTTGGGCTCCCTACGGGAGTGGTCTCGATCTCGCGCGTGAGACGGACGAGCGGTGCGACCGCAATTCCGGCGTGCGAAGCGCTCGCCGCGATCCATTCGTCGCCCGTCTCTCGCGGCTGCCTGTAGCTCGCATCGATCGCCGGGAGCGCACCGGCAGTCCGCACGAACCGTAGAGGCGGCAGCCCCGCGCCTTCGTAGTGGAGTGCGAAACTCGTTCCCGCGGAATCGAGATCGGCGCGAAGAGCGCCGGCTTTATCAGAAACGAAGCGAACGGTTCGCCCTTCGCAGGCGAGCCGCATCATGCCGAAGCGACGCCCCAGGTTGAAGAGCGGGTCGCGGAGGAAGGCCCGCACGGATCCGTCCGCTTCTCGCACCACATGCATCGTCATAAACAGGCGCGCTTTCAGCGGGGCGATCTCGCCATGCCACGTTCCGGGAGCGACTTCTCGCAAGATTAGGGGTGAGGCATACCGCGAGTCTTCGGGCGGCGGTGGCGGCTGCACCCAAACGGCCGTGACACGCATGCCCGCGAGTGAGGCCGAGTGGAGTGCGCCGCGTCCTCCCGGAAGTTGAAACACCCAGCCCCCGCGATCTCGAATCCCGGCAACGAAGATGCGCCTATAACTGCAACCGGGCCGCCCGCGATTCGCACCGTTACCGGGCCCGCGACCGCTCTTGCGAACGTCTGATCCATATGCCACACGCCTAGAAGCGCCGCGGGATCGGTTGCCGGTGGCGCCGGGGCGGCCTGCGAGCACGCCACGAAGCAGCCTACCGGCAGAGCGCTAGCACCAAGCGAACGTGCATGCTAAGTAAGGCCGGCAGCCGGGTGAGGCCTATTCCAGGCGTTCGTCGATCGATACGTTATAGAGAAATAAGAACTTATGCCACTCGCCCGGCAGCGTATTTCGCTTCACCCGAATCCACGGAATGTATTTCGGCGCCTTCGGCTTGCGGCGCAAGATCATGTTCGCATGTTCGGGGGTGCGGTTGTTCTTGCGATTGTTGCAGCGCATGCACGCGCACACGAGATTCTCCCACGTCGAGGGTCCGCCCTTACTCTTGGGCAGGACGTGATCGACCGTCATCAGCCGCTCGCCTTTGAGGCTGCAGTACTGGCATTGATAATCGTCGCGTAAGAGAATGTTTTTCTTCGTGAGCGCGACTTTCTGCATCGGCCGGCGGATGTAATACAGCATCCGGATGATCGAGGGCATCTTCATCTCGTAGCTCGGCGAGCTCAGGAGCTGCGCGCGCCCGTGCACGACTTCGGCCTTGCCGGAAAACAGCAACTTCACCGCGCGCTGAAAGCTCGTGATGTTGAGCGCTTCGTAGGTGAAGTTCAAGACGAGGACGTCCGTCACGATAACCTCAAAACGGCGCATGCAAAAAGACGAGAAGCGAGTCTCATCGATCTCGCTCCTTCACATACATCAGACGCACGCTCGTGAGCGACCTCGCAAGCGAAGCACGCTCTTCTGGTTTCAACCTCGACTGTATTCGTTCGAAAGCTCTCCCGGCAACGTCGATCGCGATATCCGCGGCCTCGAGTTCGGGCTTGAGCTGCTCCGCCGCGTTCGGGTCCGCTCCAGCGGCGCCGGCCTGCGGAGTGAGATACGCGTGCGCCATGAACGAGAGGCTCGCGACGACCTCGCTTAGGACGACCTCGACCGGCGGAAGTTCTGCCGCGTTCGGTGGGTTAGCCATCGTGGCGCTGGTTACGCCGTCCCGGCGCCCATCACCCGCCGGCTTTGCCGGGCACTCCGGCCGCATGCCGCGCGCGGACGCCAGCATCGGGCGGCCTAGGCCGCAGCGCGCTGCCGTCCTTCGATCATGCGCAGGAAGTAGGCGTGCACGCGGGGATCGGGCGTCAGCTCCGGATGGAACGACGTGCCGATGACATTCCCTTGCCGCACGAACACGCCGTGCTCCCGATACGTCGCGAGAACCTCGACGCCGGGTCCGCTGCGTTCGATCCAAGGCGCGCGAATGAAGATCGCCGGAAAGGGGTCGGACCCGAGCACCGGTACCGCAAGCGAAACCTCTTCGGAGGCGAGCTGGCGGCCAAAAGCGTTGCGCCGCACGGTGATGTCGATGAGCCCGAGCGTGCGCTGGTCGAGATCGGCCACCTCGCTTGCCGCAACGATCATTCCCATACACGTGCCCCACAGCGGCAGGCCGGCTCGCACGCGCTCCACCAGCGGCTCGGCAAGCGCGAAGCGATCCAGCAGCCGGATGACCGTGGTCGATTCGCCGCCGGGAACGATGAGGCCGTCGACGCGTTCGAGATCGCGCAGCGTCTTGACACGGACCGCAGCGGCACCGATCCCTTCCAATACGCGAACGTGTTCGTCGACGTCGCCTTGCAGCGCGAGAACGCCGACGGCCGGCATCGACACGGTTAGTTGCCGCGAGCGCTCAACAATTGCTTTTCGTCGAGCTGGCGCAGGTCGATGCCGTGCATCGGGCGCGCCCCGCCGAGCGATTTCGAGGCTTCGACGAGGGCCAGCGGATCTTCGAAATGCGTGGTCGCCGCAACGATCGCCTTGGCATAGCGCAGGGCGATCTCCGCATCGACTTTCGGAAAACCGTTGACGTCGTATTCCGCGGCCCCGTTCTTGTAGACGGCGGCCGCTTTGAAGATGCCGCTGCCGACGAAGATACCCTCGGCGCCGAGCTGCATCATGAGCGCCGCATCCGCAGGCGTGGAAACGCCGCCGGCGCAAAACAGTACGACCGGCAGCTTTTTCTCGCGCGCCACCAGCGTTACGAGATCGAGCGGCGCGCCGAGATCACGCGCGCGCGAAACCAGCTCTTCTTCGGGCATTGCGTGCAATTCGGCGATCGCATCCCGAATCGCCCGCATGTGCCGCACGGCTTCCACGATGTTGCCGCTGCCGGCTTCGCCCTTGCTGCGAATCATCGCGGCGCCCTCCGCAATGCGGCGCAGCGCTTCGCCGAGATCCTTCGCGCCGCAGACGAACGGCACCGAAAATTTGTGCTTGGGAATGTGATATTTGTCGTCGGCCGGCGTGAGCACTTCGGATTCGTCGATGTAATCGATGCCGAGCGCTTCGAGGCACTGCGCTTCCGCGAAGTGGCCGATGCGCGCCTTGGCCATCACCGGAATCGTTACGGCATCCATCACGCGCTGCACGAGCGAGAGATCGCTCATCCTGGCAACGCCGCCCTCGGCGCGGATATCGGCCGGAATGCGCTCGAGCGCCATTACGGCGACCGCTCCGGCTTCCTGCGCGACCGCTGCCTGTTCGGGCGTCACGACGTCCATGATGACGCCGCCTTTGAGCATTTGCGCGAGACCGCGTTTTACGGTGGTCGTGCCCCGTTGCGCGGTATCCGCCGAGTGGCCGTTTTGCCCGTGCGTCATCGTTCGATTCCCCTATAATTTCCGTACGATCGGGGCGGCGTGCCCTCGATAGCCTATGTGTCCCTACTGTAGCAGTCGTTTCGAGCCATAAACAACAGAGACGCTAGGTACGGTTTCGTTACTGCGTCGACGGCCGGGGGCTGGGGCGGAACGACCCCACGGGCGTGGGAGAGCCTGCCGGCAGCGGTTCGCCGTTGGGATCCGAAAGGTCACCCGGCTGATGGCTGACGATCGGAATCGGCAGCGGCGGCGACGTATACGGGGGGCTCGTCTCCCCATCGTCCGGCGAGGGTGACGGTGTCGGGGTCGAATGCGGCCGGGTGATGACCTCCTTGGGAACCGGCGGCGGCGGCGGCGGCGGCGTGGGCTCCGGGGTGACGCGCGGGTCGGGGAAGCCGGGATCGGTCGCGACGCTTAGCGCCGAGTGCTCGCGCCGAGCGAGCACTTGCAAAGGAATGCCGGAATCGGGGCTCGGTGTCTCGATGGGACTCGGGATCACGTCCGGGGCCCGGGCCGCAATCTGCCCGAGTACGCGGTTGCCCATACTGTTGCCGATGGCGATCGAAACCAGGAGCACGATTGCGCCCAGCATTAGCAGGGTGGAAAGGCCTATGCGCTGTCCCACAATCTCCTTAAAATCGGGGCGGCGTGCCCCCCGATGTCCCCCAAGTAAAATCGGGGCGGCGTGCCCCCCGATGTCCCCCAAGTAAAATCGGGGCGGCATGCCCCCCGATGGCCCCCAAAGGGCGCACTCGCGCCCTATCGAGGGATTGGGGGCGGCTTGCCGCCATCCCCCCATCGCGGGCCATGCACCCGCCGTCGCGAACGACATCTCGATGACGGCGCTGTTGGCACCCGCCAAAATAAACCTGACGCTCGAGATCCTCTCGCGGAGGGACGACGGCTACCATACTCTTCGCAGCTTGATGCTGCCGGTCGCGCTCTACGATCGCATCGAAATTCGGCCGGCCGCCAATGCGGAATTTTCCTCGAGCGATCCCGAATTGGCGCGGGACAACCTCGTCAGCCGCGCGCTCGAGATCGCCGGCATTGCGACGCCGTACGCCGCCAGGCTCGAAAAGGTAATTCCAGTCGGCGGCGGTCTCGGCGGGGGTTCGAGCGATGCGGCGGCCGTGCTACGCGCCGCCATGTCCGGGGCCCTCGGTGCGACGGCTCAAACCGACTGGCTCGCGGCCGCCCGCGCGATCGGCTCCGACGTTCCGTTCTTTCTGAGCGGAACGGCCGCGCTCGTGGAAGGAACGGGCGAACGGGTAACTCCGATCGGCGCGTTACCGCCCTGGTGGGTGATCTTGGCGCGTCCGCTCGCGAGCGTCCCGACTGCCGAGGCCTATCGCACCCTCGACGAATATCGTGCGCGCGACGGCGGCCGGCCGAACCGCCCGCGTTCGACGAGCGCCTCGTTAGTTGCGGTCGATGCGCTGCAACGCGGTGACTTTGCTGCATTGGCCGGCACGCTCGTCAACGATTTCCACGACGTCGTGCTTGCGAGCTATCCCGCCGTCGCCCGGGCCGACGCGGCGCTGCGGTCGGCCGGCGCAGAGCACGTCCTGCTTTGCGGTTCCGGTTCGTGTCTGTTCGCACTCTTCGAGGGCGAAGAGGCGGCGAGAGCCTGTTCGGTGCGCCTAGCCGAATCCGCGTTCGAGCGGACCTTTACCGTCCCGTTCCATCACGACGACGCGTGGCGCTAAGCCGCCCGATTCCCGCGATCGTGCTCGCCGGCGGCCCAAGCGACGATCTTTCCGCACGTGCCCCCGGCGCTCCCAACAAAGCCTTCGTGCCGGTCGCGGGGAAAACGCTCGCGCGGCGCACGCTCGAAGCACTGCGCTCGACGCCCCGCGTGGGCGGCATCGTGGCCGTAGCGCCCCAGGTTCCGCCCGCGCTTTTGGAACTCACACTCGCCGATGAAATTCGGCCGGACGGCGTCACGATGGCGCAAAGTTTGCGCACGGGTCTGCACGGCTTTCCCGCCGCCGAGCTGGTCCTGGTAGCCGCCTCCGATCTGCCGATGCTGACGCGCGCAGCGATCGAGGAGTTTCTCGACATCGCGGAAGCCGGCGGCGCCGACATCACGTACGCCTGCGTCGAGCGTAGCGTGCACGAGGTCCGTTTTCCGGAGATGCCGCACACGTGGGCGCGTTTGCGCGAAGGCACCTTTTGCGGGGGCGGGCTCGTCGCGATGCGGCCGCGCGCGTTCGAGGCCCTGGAACGGTTCTTGGGAAGGCTCGGGGCGGCGCGCAAAAATCCGCTGCGCCTCGCCTCGATTTTCGGCTACGAGGCCGTGGCACGCTACGCGCTACGGCAGCTCTCGATCGTAGACGTGGAGCGCCGCGCGGCGACGCTGCTCGGCGTGCGGGCTGCAGCCGCGGTCTGTTCGCATCCGGAGATCGCGGTGAACGTCGACCGCGTTTCCGATATCGCGATCGTGGAACGCGCGATCGCTCGCGCTACTTCCAGCGATTGAAGAGATCGTTCGCGATGCCGAACTGGTCGAGCGCCTTGCCCACCGTATGGGCGATGATGTCGTCGACGGTCTGCGGTTTGGCATACATGGCGGGAATGGGGGGCAGGATCACCGCACCGATCTCCGCGAGTTGCGTCAACGTACGCAGATGCCCGAGGTGAAGCGGGGTTTCGCGCACTACGAGCACGAGCTTGCGGCGTTCTTTGAGGCAGACGTCGGCCGCGCGAACGAGCAGGTTCGCGTTGAACGAATACGCGATCGCCGAGGCGCTCTTCATCGAACAAGGAATCACGAGCATGCCGTCCGTTATAAACGATCCCGAAGAGATCGCCGCGCCTAAGTCATCGTCGCGGTGCACGACCCTCGCAAGCGCCTCGAAATCGGCGGAGGAATATCCGGTTTCGATCGCCGCAGTCTTACGGGCTTGTTCGCTCATCACGAGATGCGTCTCGATATCGGCGTGCTCGCCGAGCGCCCGAAGCGCCGCCAGCGCATACGCGCTGCCGCTCGCGCCGGTTACACCTACGACGATCTTGCGCATAAAGGTTGCCTTCCACCGGCGCTCGCGAGGTCCCGCACATGCAGCGCCGAATTCGCACGGGGAACGATGTTCGAACCTATCATCGCTCGGATAGACGCCGCAGAGACGCCGTTTGTCGGTGGCGCACTTTCCGTGGCTCTTCTGACGTTCGTGCGCGATCTCACGCACTTCGCCGCAAGCGGTGCGGAAGCGTATGCGCGCCGCGCGCTCTGCTCGCCGTTCTCCGAGGTACCCAACGCCGACGCCCGCGCGCTTTGCGTCGTCGCGGGAGAACGCGGAACGCTGCGCGACGCGATCGAACGCGACCGGGTCGCCTTGCCGCGCGAGAGCGCGCTTGCCGCGCGGCGCTTTCTGCGCGCCCTGGGGTCCGTAACCGAGGCGTACCGCGCGCAAGGCGCAACGGCCGCCGAGCACCTCGCCACGATCCGGCTCGCCTTCGATCTCAGCGCCGCTCCGGGCGGCGATTTCGCCGGCGGCAAGAGCGACGCGGAAGCTGTGACGCTTGCAGCGCTCGAAGCGGCCGCGGCCATGCTCGACGCGGCGCGTGCGCCGGGCATTTCCTGGAACGCCCAGGATCTCGTCGCGCAGATCGACCGCCTGGCGCGCTGCGTGCCGCGCGATTGCGTCGCGCCCGCGGCGCTCGCGGCTGCCTTTCCCCGGCGCGAACCCGAAACTCCCGCAAACGTAAAGCGGCGCCGCGGCCATTTCAGCGCATCCTCGCTCGGATCGTACGCCGAGTGCGAGCGGCGCTGGTACTATCGCTACGTGTGCGCGGCCGTTGAAGATCGCGGTTCCTCCGCCTCGTTTTACGGCACCGCATTTCACTGGGCGCTCGAACGCTTTCACGAGGAGTTTCCGCGCGCGGATGCCGCACCGCTCGAGCTTCTGGAACGCAAGCTCGACGCATATCTCGGCAGTTCGTTCGAGCGTTTTCGTTCGGGCTTCGAGACGCAGGTGGAATACGAATTGCAGCGGCGCCGCGCGAAGCGCACCGCGCGGCGTTATCTGGCGTGGTTCGTCGAGCGTTCGCGCCGGGAGCCCTTCACCGTCGTCGGCACGGAAACCGCCGTCGAACTGGAGCTTGAGGGGTACAGCTTCATCGGGTATATCGACCGGCTCGATCGGGACGATCGCACGAACGCGGTGACGGTCGTGGATTACAAAACCGGCAGCATCGCGGAATCGGCGCGCGACTATCGCGCCAAGGTCGCGCGGTTCCTCGATTTTCAGTTGCCTTTCTACTACTGGGCACGCACGGCCGCCGGCGATCGCGTTACGCGCCTCTCGCTCGTTCCGCTCAAAGAAGCGTCGCTCGAGGTACGGCCGATCGAACTCGAGGTCGTGCCCGTCGCGGCGTTGCCCGGATATTCCGATGCGGCCGTAGGGACGATCGGCATCGATGAGTTGGAGCGGGCGCGAGCCCGAATGATCGAACTTGCGCGCACCCTCTCGGACGCAACGATCGAACGCTTCGGCACCACGGACGACGCCGAAGCATGCACCTTCTGCTCCTATCAAAACTCGTGCCGCAATCGCCCCCTCATGCGCGAAGATCGCTTCGGGCGTTGATTTCCACGGACGACGCCGGTGATGCGCTGCAGGCCGCGCTTAACTATCCGTTCGAGGGTCCCGGCCTCGCGCTGACCGGTCCCGCGGGTTCCGGCAAAACGTTCGCGCTGCTCGAACGGCTCGGCGCAATCTCGCTCTCGATGCCCTCCGCGGGCGTCTTGCTCTGCGCTCCGAGCGGCGCCGGAGCGGCGCGCTTGCGCGGCTTGCTCGAAGCGCGCGGCCGCGCCGGCAAGATTCACGTGTGCACGCTCTCCGAAATGGCCATCGAGATCTTGCACGCGCGCGACGAAGCGCCCGGCGCGACGATCCTCGCGCTCGTCGACGACGTTACCGCCGCTGCGCTCTTCGAAGATGCCTGCACCTCGCTCTTTGCTCTGGAATGGCCGGAGCTTGCCGTGGCGCAAATCGATCCCGAAGTCACGGGACTGCGCTCGCCGCAGCGTTTTGCGGCGGCTGCTTACCGCCTCATTCGAAAATTGCGCGCGGGGCTGGTTTCTCCGGAAGCTTTTCGCACCGCGGGCCTGCGCGGTGCGACCGAATTCTACGGACGTCCGCCCAACTTTTCCAGTTCCGACCTGATTTTGGCGACGGCGCAAAAATATCGCGATTCGCTGCGCGTCTCGCAATCCGAACTCGACCGGCAACGCACGCGCGAGGTGGATCTGGTCTTAATCCTCGCGCGCCTTTACGAAATGTACGTCGCAACACTCGCCGAACGCAGCGTCGTCACCGCCGGCGACGCCGTGTACGAAGCCGCGTCGCTCGTGCGTTCGCGCCCAGCCCTGCGCGAGCACGTGAAGGGCCGTTTCGCGTATGCGGGGGTCGACGATGCGCAGGATCTCACCCCCGCAGGGCTCGGGTTGCTCTGCGCGATCTTCGGCAACGAGTTGCGGGGCGTCACCTTTGCCGGTGACGTTTCGCAAGCCACGTGCGGCTTCGCGGCAGGCGCGCGCGGCGCGGAAGTCTTTAAATCGGCGGCCTGTACGATCGCCTTCGCCGAGCGGGGCCGGCGGGCCCCGGCGATCGAACGAGCGGCGCTCCTGGGACTCGATCCGCTCCTGCCCCAAGCGCAGAGCGCCGCCGCGACGGAAGCTTCAGCCGTGTCGCTCTATCGAGCGGAGAACGCTCGCGACGAAGCGCGCTTCATCGCAGGCGAAGTAACGCGCCTCATTGCAAGCGGAACCGAACCGTGCGCCATAGCGATCGTCACCCGCCATTTACACTGCGCGGGCGGATACATCGATGCGCTCCTGGCCCGCGACGTGCCCGTGGATGTGGGCGGCAACATCGACCTCCATGAGTTTCCCGCCGTGCTCGATGCGCTCGCCGCACTCTGGGCGGCAGTCGATCCGTTCCGCCACGACTATCTGCTGCGCAACCTCGAAGCGCCGTGGCTGCGCCTTTCCGATGCGTCGATCGCGACCTTATGCGGCGAAGCGAGCGACCCGCAACCGCTGCTCTTCGAATTGCCGGAGGACGAGGACGACGAAGCGCGCGCCGGACGCTGGGACCGCCGGCGCGATTTGCGACTAGGCCGCAACCTAACTCGCGGCGACGTCGATAACGATCTCGGAACGGAGGCGCGCGAGCGCGTCGTCGCCTTTCGCGAAGCGCGCGAACGCTGGGCGTCGCTCGCGCGAACGTTGCGCGCGAGTGCGCTCGCCCGGACGATTTTGGATGAGACGGTGCTCGCAACGCTGTCGGACGGAGCGCGGGGGCGCTTCGAGGCGAACCTCGTGGCTCGGCTGCTCGCGCGCATCGACGAGTTTGAAGCGCGCGAACCGCTCGCGACGCTGCACGATTTCTTACATGCCGTGGACCGGGCAGATCGGCTCGAGAGCGGCCCCCCGCCGCTCTTGCGCAGCAACCGGCACGCCGTTGCCGTGATCGACGTCGAGGCCGCCAAGGGCGAAGAGTTCGACGCCGTTTTCATTCCCGATCTGCACGCCGGCGCGTGGCCGCGCTACTACGTGCCGGACGCGTTTCTCTACATGCCGAGCATCGGCATGATCGCAAAAGAAAACGTCGGAGATGCCGCAAGTGCGCGGACGGCGAAATTTACCTACGCTCTGTATCGCTACCGCCTGCGCGAAAAATACAATGCGGAAGAGCGCCGGGCGTTCTACACGGCCGCTACGCGCGCCCGAAAACGCTTGTTCCTCAGCGCCGCCGGGCGTGCGACGCGGGGCGTCTCGGCCCCGGAAATCCTGAGCGAAATCGAGAGAACAACGCTTACCTAGCGCAAACCTCATCGAATCCTAACGAACGATTGGGGTACGCCTCGCGTTATCGGAGAAGGTACCGTTCTCAGTAAAAGCCGCGATACGTTGACGCTCACGGATGTGCGAATGAAGCTCGATACGTCGACGGACCCTCAAGTAGGGTTCCGCCCGGCAGGGTCCCTCGATATCGTTACCGCTCTCGATCGTTACGAAGGGCCCTTCTCCACGCGCCAGGCCGCGCACGTGTTGCGCCGCGCCGGTTTCGGCGGAACGGCGGCCGACGTGGAAGCGCTGCGGGCGCTCGGAGCCGAGGGTGCGATCGACCGGCTCCTGCATCCTTCCGATCCCGATATCGAGTTTGCCGCGTATCCCGACCCCAAACTCTTGGGCGATCCGAAAACGCGCAACGACGCAGCCGAAAACTGGTGGCTCGATAGAATGCTGCGCACGCGGCATCCGCTCTTCGAAAAAATGACGCTCTTTTGGCACGGCCATTTCGCGACCAGCCTGCGAAAGGCGCCGGCCAATCTGATGGTCGCTCAAATCGATCTGCTGCGAGGCCGCGCGCTCGGCAATTTCGGTTCGTTGCTGCTCGCGGTCTCCAAAGATCCCGCGATGCTCGTGTGGCTCGATAATCGGTACAACAACAAGTCGCATCCCAACGAAAACTACGCGCGCGAAGTGATGGAACTCTTTGCGCTCGGCCTCGGGAACTATACCGAAGACGACGTCAAGAACGCGGCGCGCGCCTTTACGGGTTGGACGCTCGACGCATCGCTGAACTTTCTCTACAAGCCGGCTGCGCACGACGACGGGCCCAAGACCTTCCTCGGCCGCACGGGCAACTTTACGGGCGAAGACATCATCGCGACGATCGTGGAACAGCCGATCCACCAGCGCTTCATCTGCCGCAAGCTCTTGGAATTCTTCGTGTACTCGGATCCCGAGCCCGAACTCGTCGAAGCGCTCGCGCAAAAATACGCGCTCTGCGGCGCCGATATCGGCCAGACCGTCGGCACCTTGCTGCGTTCCAACGTCTTCTTCTCAGCGCGCGCCTACCGGGCGATTCCCAAGAGCCCGGTCGAGTTCACGATCGGACTGCTGCGTTTCATGGGTGTCGCGAGCGTTCCGCCGGATACGATCGGATGGCTGCGCCGCATGGGTCAAGAACCGATGGCACCGCCGAGCGTCAAAGGCTGGGACGGCGGGCCGACCTGGATCAACACGGCGACCCTGTTGACGCGCTTCAACTACGTCAACCGCATCGTAAAATCTGCACCGCCCCAGGCGGTGCCTAGTACGGCGGCGTCCGCTACGATGGCGCCCGCTATGATGACCGCGGCCGCCGCCGCGCAGGCCGCAGTGTTTCCAACGCTGACCCCGAGCGAAATCGTGCGCCGCGCGGGCGGTCTCGACGCCGATCGCGTGCTCGCAACGATCGAGGGCATCGCGGTACAGGACGATCTCACGAGCGACGTGCGCTCGCAGCTGCGCGACTACCTGCAATCGACGGGCGCCACGGTGCCCGTTCCGTTCGGGCCCGAAAACTACGAAGAGAAGATTCGCGGCGCCCTCGCGTTGACGCTCAACCTCCCCTCCAATCAGCTCAACTAAGGCCGCACCATGCCGAATCGCCGCTCGTTCCTCTCGCAGTCTCTCGGTATCGCCGTCCTCGGCGGTACGATTCCCTCGTTTCTCGCGTCGCCTGCGCTCGCTCAACCGTTGCCCGCGCTCGGCGCGAGCGTCGATCCCGATAACGTGCTGCTCGTGATCCAGATGGGCGGCGGAAACGACGGGCTCAATACCGTGGTGCCGTACAGCGACGACGCCTACCATCGCGTGCGCCCCACGATCGCGATCGCACCCGCCGGCGTGCTGCGCATCGACGAGCGTATCGGTCTCAATCCGGTCATGGCGCCGCTCGACGATCTCTTCAAAGACGGCCGGCTTGCGATCGTACAAGGCGTCGGCTATCCCAATCCCAACCGTTCGCACTTCGAAGCGACGCAGATTTGGGAGACGGCATCGCCGCTCAATCCCGTTTCGTACGGGTGGCTCGGGCGCTACCTCGATCGCATCGCAGGGGCGCCGCATGGGGCTCTCGAGGCGGGCGATATCTTTCGCGCGGTCACACTCGGCGATACCGTGCCGACGGCGCTGATCGCCGAGCACGTCGACGTCCCGGCAATCGGCGCCCTCGGTACCTTCGGCTACAACACCGGAAAAGATGCGGCGTCGAAATCCGCCGCAGCCACGCTGTACGACGGCGCCAAGCCAGGGCAATCGCCGTATCTCTCGCTCATCGAGACCACGGCGCGCAACGCGATGCACGGCGGCGACCTTCTCAAGGAGAAGATCGCCTCCATCAACAGTACGGGCATCTATCCGAACGACGGTTTTTCGCAGCAATTGCGCTTGGCCGCACGCATCGTGCGCGCCCGGATGGGAACGCGGATCATCTTCGTCTCGATCGGCTCCTTCGATACGCATGCCGGCCAACGCGCCCAGCAGGATCGCCTGCTCGGATATCTTTCGGCCGGTCTCTATGCTTTCTACGCGGATCTGGAAGCGAACGGCATGCAAAACAACGTGCTGGCCATGACCTTCTCGGAGTTCGGGCGGCGCGTGACGCAGAACGCATCAAACGGGACGGATCACGGAACCGCGATGCCGATGTTCATGCTCGGCGGCAACGTAAGAGGCGGTGTCTACGGCACGCATCCATCGCTGACCGATCTGGACAATGGAGATCTGCGGTGGGGCATCGACTTTCGTTCCGTCTATGCCACCGTCTTGGAGCGCTGGCTCGGCCAAGATCCGAGCTCCGTCCTTTCGGGCAGGTATGATTCCATCGCCTTCGTGTAACGCGCGCGCCTGAAGGCACTTGCAGGCGTAGGGTCAACACCTCTTCGCGTGGCGCAAACGCTCGTGCGGCTCGAACCTATTTCAATCGAAGACTACGTGAACGAAGTCTTACCGCAAACGTTCGAACTGTGGGGCGACGGTCGAACTTTCGAACGGTACGCCGAGGATTTTCGCAACGTCGCCGGATCGACGTACGCGAAGCGCCGCACCTTTACGCTCGGCTTGCGCGAAAACGGACGCATCGTCTGTTCGTGCAAGAACTACGAACGTGAGTTGCGCGCAAACGAGCTCTCGCTGCGCGCGACCGGCATCGGGGCCGTGTTCACGCCGGAATCGGACCGCGGCCGAGGCCTCGCAAGCATCATGCTGGGCGCGCTTATGGATGCGGAGCGCACGGCAGGGCGCGATCTCGCCTTTCTGTATTCCGATATCCATCCGGTGTTCTACGAGCGGCTCGGTTTCGCGACGCTGCCCTCGCGCATCATCACTCTGCGATCGACGTCCCTCGACGGGTCCTATACCGGCGCGACCCCGCTCGAACGCAAGGACTGGCCCGCCGTGCGGCGCTGCTTCGAGGCGCTCGATGCCGCGCGGCCGTGGAGTTTTCGACGCACGCCGCTCGTGTGGGATTGGATGCGCTCGCGCTGGAACGCGCCGCCCGCCGGCATCACCCAAAGCGTGCAGCTCGTGGTGCGCAAACGCCGCGCGATCGTGGCGTACGCGATCGGACGGCGCGTGCTCGAGGAAGACGCATTCGTGATCGACGATTTCGCCTTCGACGGCGAGGAAGGTCGCGCACTCGTAGGGCCGCTGCTGCGCGCGGCGGCGGGCGATCTGCGCAGGGTTACCGGCTGGCTGCCGCCGGCGCCGGCGCGCGAAGCGTTGCCCGGCGGATCGGTCCGGCCGCGCAAGGATGCCGTCCTGATGGTCGCTCCGCTTTCCGGAATTGCGCGTGCGTGGTGGGCCGAGCAGTGGGCCGCGATCGCCATCGCGCGCGCGGATGCGAGCTGGAGCGGCGACCACATATGAGGATCGCGCGGTGAGCAAAGATGTAAAGTTTCTGGTGCTCGTCTTCGGATCGCTAGCGGGCCTGATCGTCGTCGCGATCGTGGGACTGATCGCACTCTTCGCCCTCTCGATTTCGCACCGGGTTTCCGGATCGAGCGCAAAGAGCAACGCAGCCGCCGCCGCAAAAATCGCCACGTTCTCGCTGCCGCCCGGCTACCATTATCAGTTGGCGATGGACATGTTCTTCGTCAACATGGTGATGATCGGTTCGGACGAGCACCGGCACTTCACGATCGAACTGCAAGGCATGTCCCTCAAACCGGGTGCGAACGACGACGGGCAACTGGGCGCGAGCATGCAGCAGGGCCTTGCGGCAGGCTGCACGTCGAAAACTCTAGCGGGTCACGAGCGACTGCAGACCGCCTCCGGGAAAACCGTTTCGCTCGACGTGTTGAACTGCCGCAATGCGAGCGGCGCTGCAAACGTGATCGAGCTCGGCCAAATTCCCTCGAAGTATCCGATCGCGACGATCATGGCGCTCGGAACGCCGCAAGATTTCGATCGCGCCGCTCTCGACGAACTCGTGCGCTCGATCCGCTAACACGCCCGCCAGCGTTGCGAGCGCCCGCGCGAACGCAGCAGGCGCGCTCGCGAGTTCGTGCAGCGATTAGCGCGTCCACGATGCGCGCCAGCACGAACGGCTCCCCCCGCGCGGCTGCCGTGCCCCGGCAACGTCCGCGCCGGCGGCAGCCAGGCCTTGCGGTTCGCGACGGCGCCGTGGAGCGCGATTGACGAGCGGGCCGCCGGGTGTCCCGTAGCGGGCGATCACGAGGCAAGCGCCGCATCTCGCCGAAGCGTTGCTCCTATGGCAGAAAGCGACCGGCAGCGTCTGCGCGATCTGGCCCTCGCGTTGCCGAGTGCCGAACCCTCGGATTTCTTCAACCGCCGTCCCCCCGGCGACGCGGATCCGGATCTAATCAAACGCATCAACGACACGGCGTTACGCACGAAACTCGTGGAAGCGCGTCTCGCCGAAGGTTTGCAATCGCCGAAGGGTCCCCAGAAAATCGCGTCGATCGTGCGCATCTATCCCGATTTTGACGCGCCGCCGCGCGGAACGGTTCCGGACAAGCGCGGCTCGGCGATCGCGAAACCGCGCGCCGGATCGAACGGCAAGTCGAAAGCCGCGCCGCTCGCCGTCGCGGACCGGCGGCTTCCCTCGGTCGATGAGATGGAAGCGCTGATCGCGCGCATTCGTTCGGTAGAATCGGAGGTGGAGCGGCATCTCGCCTCGCGTGCCGACGAACGCATCGACCGGCTCAAGAGCGCGCTTGCGCACCTCACCGGCGACGAACTCGAAGCTGCCTACGCCGAACTCGGTGAAGCGCTCGAAGAGAAGCGCGCGCTGCGTTCGCAAATTCGTTTCGAAACCTTCGCCCGCATCGAAGGCGACGTCGATTTCGCGCCGCGCTCCTATTTACGGTTCTTGCGCCGGTAAGCTCGCGAAGAGGGAGATCTGGCGCGCCGGCTCCTCCGTGATCCCGGCCACGCGAACGCCCAAGAGCCGCACGGCTTCCCCTTCGACGTGCACTCGTTCTAAGCAATGCAGCGCGGCCGCTTCGATCGCGGCGACGTCGCTGGTTGCGACCGCCAAACTCGTTTGGCGGCCGTGCACGCTGAAGTCCGCGCGCTTGAGTTTGATGCCGATCGTGGTGCCCCGAAGGCCGTGCGTTTCGAGCCGCCGCGCAACGTCGGCGCTCAGTTCGCCTGCGATGCGCCGCAACGTCGCGCCGTCGCGAATATCGATCTCGAAGGTTTCTTCGCTCGAGACGGAGCGCGTTTCGCGATCGTGGGAAACGCCGCGCGCGTCGTTCCCGCGCGCGAGTTCGCGCACGTCTTTTCCGGAGCGCCCGAAGAGTTCGTAGAGCGCCCCGTCGCTAAGCCCCGCGAGCTGCCCGATCGTGGTCAAATTCCGGCGCGCCAAACGGTCTTGTGTCTTGGGCCCGATTCCCCATAGCCTGCCGACCGGCAGCGGTGCGAGATACGTCGCTTCCGTTCCCGGTTCGACCGCCCCGAGGCCGTCGGGCTTCGCGGCGTCGCTGGCGATTTTGGCCACCATTTTTTGCGCTGAGACCCCGGCACTCACCGTCAGCCCGACTTCTTCGCGAACAGCAGCGCGGACGCGGCGCGCGTAAGCGATCGCGTCGTCGAACGAACCGGTCGCAACCAACACGTAAGCTTCGTCGAGTGAGAGGCCTTCGACCGCCGCCGCATCGCGTTCGAATATGGCAAATACGGCCCGCGAAAGTTCGCGATAGCGTTCGAAATTCGGCGGCGCCACGACTAGCTGCGGACAGAGCGCCCGCGCCTTATAGAGCGGCATCGCCGAACGCACCCCGAACGGCCGCGCCTCATACGATGCGGTGAGCACCACCGCGCGGCGGCTGCTGCCCGCGATCGCGAGCGGTTTTCCGCGCAGTGACGCATCGTCGAGTTGGGCGACGCTCGCGTAGAACGCGTCGATGTCAAAATGCGCGATCACGCGCGTTCGGCGGTCGCACTCCCGGCCAGGATCATGCGAATCGAGGCCATGTTCCGCGCATCGTCGGCTTCTGTTCCGGGCGTCTCGAGAATGGCAGTCTTGGCGTCGAGTTCGGGATGGGCCACGAGCGCGCGGAAGCCTTCAAAGCCGATGAGACCCTCGCCGATGTGCCAGTGCCGATCCCGGTGGCCGCCGAGCGGAATTTGCGTATCGTTGAAGTGGAACATGCGCACGCGCTCGAGCGTGATCGTGGTATCGGCGAGCGCGATGAAGCGCTCCACTCCATCCCGCGTGTTGATGTCGTAGCCCGCCGCCCACGAGTGCGCGGTATCGAGACAGACGCCGAGTTGCGGATGATCGAGCGCGCGTACGAACTCGCCGAGCTCTTCGAGCGTGCCGCCGCAAAGTTGGCCCGCGCCCGCCGAATTCTCCAAGATCAAGAAGACGCCGGGTGCGATGCCGTCGAGTGCGCGTTCGAGAAGTTGCACGACCGAAGCGAATCCCGCGCTGCGCTCGCGGGTGCCGTACGAGCCGAGATGCGTGTTCACGAAATCGATGCCGCCTGCCGCCGCCACCGCGAGATCGTTGCGCAACAGGCGCAGCGATCCGCTCGTGATTTTCGGATCGTCGCTCGCGAGGTTGATGAGATACGACGTATGGATCGCGCACGTCTCGATGCCCGCAGCGCGGCGGCTCTCGCGGAACCGTTCGAGCGATAGCGCATCGATCGCTCCCACCCGGTACGTTTTTGGATTTCCCGAGAAAATTTGCAAGGCCGAGCAGCCCAATCGCCGCGCGTACTCCACGGCACCATCGTAGCCGCCCTCCGGTCCGACGTGAAGCCCGAGAAGCATTTAGGACCTGGCCGCGGGAACGCGACCTAAATACAGCAGGTGCGTGTAGAAGAGTGAAATCTCGCTCGAGCCGCCAAGGCGCTGTGTCAAGCGCTCCATGTACTCGCCGAGCCGGTCGCCGTAGGCATCGCGAGAACGCGCGCGCGAACGCTCGTAACCAAGAAAGTTTTCCACCGGAAGCGTCACCTGCCACGGAATCACGCGCAGGCGCCGATCGACGAGAGCAGACGATTCAAACGCCGCGAAGCCCGCGCTCAGCAGATCGGGCGGCGGCGCGAGACCGATTTCCCGCGCGACTTCTTCTCGGATCGAACGCATGCCGTCGCCGCGCATCAGTCCCTTCCACCAAACCCCCACCACGCCGCCGGCGCGCACGACGCGAACGAGCTCGTCCAGCGCTCGCGGAAGTACGAACCAATGGAACGATTGAGCGCTCAGGCCGGCGTCGAATACGGCATCGTCGAACGGGAGCGACTCCGCGCGACCTAAACGGAAATCGCCCTGGGGCAAGCGGACCCGCGCGCGATCGAGCATTGCTTGCGATACGTCGAGTCCGACCACGTGCGTCCCGCGACGCGCCATTTCGGCTGCAACCAAGCCCGTACCGCAGCCGAGATCGAGCACGCGCGCACCGGGGCTCACACCGTAGTCGAAGAGCGCATCGTAAACGTCACTCGCGTAGCCGATCCGAAAGCGATCGTACACGTCGGCGAGATCGTCGATTCCCGCGGCGACCTTCTTCATTACCTGCGGCGAAAACGCAGCGAGTTGGAACGCATTCCCGGCGGCATGAACGTCATGGCGCGGCCGCTGGCCGCCATGGCGCGCGACGGGTTCTTCTCAAAGGTCGTCTCGACCACGAGCACCGCATCGGAAGGCCGTTCGCGACGGCCGACGCGGCCGATCAACTGCTCGACTTCGCTTTCTCCGAACGCATCGGAATCGGTGATCACGATGAGGTCGGCTGCCGGAATGTCGAGCCCGCTGCCCACGAGGTTCGTGGCGGCCAGAATTGCGGGCGCACCTTCGCGGAATGCGCGCATTTCTTCGACGCGCGTGGAGGTTCCGTAGACGCTCACACCGCTGCGCTTGTTGCGCTTGCGATGTTCCGAGCTATCGGCCATGTCGCCGCGCAGCTGCTGCACGGGAATTCCGTAGGTAGCCTCCAAGCGTGCGGCCAATTTCGGCACGTCACCGCGCGTGCGCGCGATCACGAAGATGCGCGATTTGCGCTCGAGATGCTCGCGAATGAGCGCGTCGGCATGCCCGATTTGCTCGGCCGAAGGTTCGCCCCAGACGCCCGCGATCTTGTGAATCTTCGTCGGCAGCACGTCGAAGGGCATACCGCGCATCGTCACGGTATTTTTGAACGCACCCACGCGTTCGAGAAAGCGCTGCAGTTCGTTCGGCGTCGCAGAGGCGAAGAGCAGCGGGCAATCGAGATCTTCAAGCACACGCAGGTGCTCGCGTTCGTCGAACGCGTTGACGTCGTCGATGATCGTCAAGGCGCTGCGGTCGAGAATATCCCACATCGAATCCGTGGAAATCATCATCGCGCTGCCGACGATGAAGCGGGTCTTGCCCGAAGCCAAATCGTCGAGCATCGCGCGCCGTTCACCCGGCGAAATGCCGCCGTGGACCTCGCCGACGCCTAGCCCGGTGCCTTCGAGGCGGTCGCGGAAATAGGTGCAGTCCTGGCGCACGAGATCGCGCGTCGGCGCGACGAGGCAGACGTAGCCGCCGCTTCGCAGCGCTTCGAGCACGGCCGCGCGGAACATGACTTCCGTTTTACCGGAGCCCGTGGGAGCCTTGAGAAGAAATTCGAACGCGCCCTCCTCGAGCTTGCGCGAAATCGTTTCGACGGCGTTCACCTGATCTTCGGTGAGCGTAAAGGTTTCGCCGGGTTGGATGAGATCGTGGGCCAGCGCGACGATATTTTCGTTTTCGTCGATGCGCTCCCAAATCGAGCGGGGGGTCGTGTCTAGGTGTGGGATGCGAGTGCTTCCTGTTCTGCCGAAACGTCGCTGCTGGCGCCTTCCTCGGCGTTGTTGAGCTTCTCATCAGCGACCTCTGGGCCCACGAGTGCGGGCCCAGGGGCCATCGGGGGGGACGCCGCCCCGATTTCCAAGGGAAGTTCGAGGGTTTCTGCTTCGAGGTCCACGGGGGGCAGCTCGGCGAGCGAGCGCAATCCGAAGGACTCGAGAAAATCCGGGGTGGTACGATATTCGAGCGGGCGGCCTGCAACATCGCGGCGGCCGACTTCGGCGATGAAGCGCCGGTCGGTCAGCGTGTTGACGACGCTATCGACGTTGACGCCGCGCACGGCTTCGATCTCCGCTTTGGTAACGGGCTGCAGGTACGCAATGATTGCAAGCGTTTCCATCGCAGCGGGAGAGAGATTGGTCCTCGCCGGCATCAGATACGCTTCGACCGCCCCGCGCGCCGCGGGCGACGTGGCGAAGCGATAACCGCCGGCCACCTCGCGCAGCACCATCCCGCGCTCCGAATACTCCTCGGCGATGCGCTGCAGCGTTTCGGCCACCTCTACGTGCGAGGCGCCCGTCAACTTGACGAGCGCATCGATGGAAAGCGATTCGGCGGCCACGAAGAGCAGCGCTTCGAGCGAGCACTGGAGCCGATTCGTCTCTAGGAGTTCAGTTTGCATGTATGTCCAGCGGTTGGAAGGGCAGCAGCCGCAGCGGATCCTCGGGAGCGTCCTGCGCGTAAGCGAGGCGCCGCTGACGGATCAGTTCGAGAATCGCAAGAAAGGTCGCGATAATCCCGCCGCGGTCGAGGTCGCGGCATATCGTGGAAAATTCGACGGCGCCTAGCTCTCGTACGACCCGGGCCACGAATTCCATCTGCCGGGCAATCGAGAACCGTTCCCGGGCGATCGTCCGCTTTTCGGGTTTCGCCGAGCGCATTGCCGCCAGCAGCGCACTCGCGAGCTTCTCGGGAGCGATGCGGTAGCGCTGGACGAACTCCGTCGACGAATCACCCGCCTCGCGAAAAAAGAACGAATCGGCAAGCTCTCGACGCTCCCGCAGGTCGTCGGCAACGCCTTTGTAGCGCGAGTAGGCGATCAAACGGCGGCGCAGCCGCTCCTCGACTTCCTCGGCCGTCTCTTCGCCCTCGGTCAAAAACTCGGCCGGTATCGCGGGCAGGAGCGACTTCGATTTGAGAAATACGAGCGTCGCCGCGATCACGAGATATTCCGCCGCGATTTCCATGTCGAGCGCGTCCATGACTGCGATGTAGTCGAAGAACTGCTGGGCCACGGCCGCCAGCGGCACGGTTGCAATATCGAGTTGGCGCTCGCGCACGAGATGTAAGAGGAGGTCCAGAGGGCCGTCGAAGACGTCGACGCTCACACGCAATGCGTGCGCGTTCGGCTCGCCCTCGCCCGCGGAAAGCTCTAACCGTTCGCCGATTCTCGTACCGCCTCGTCGGGCCTGGTCTCGTAGGAGACGTCTTCCAGGAGCCCGCTATCCATCTTCGCAAGCTCCTCGAGCCCGAGATCGATCAGACGCTTCTCGTTGACGTACTTGAGGGCTTTCTTGGCAGCCTTAATCTCGAACCAGGCGGCTTCGTCGACCTCGTGGTCGTGGTTGTCGGTATCTCCGGAGAGGTAGCGCATCAGGAAAAAATGGACCGACTTCTTGTGCTTGCTGCCGTTGAGGTAGAACCAATAGGAGATCTCCGAGAGCTTGACCAGGCTCTCGGCCCAGCAGCCGGTCTCTTCACGGACTTCCCGCAGGGCCGCCATTTCGTGCGTCTCGCGGTTCTCGACGTGGCCTTTGGGCAGGGACCAAACGCGCGGCTGTCCCCGGCCGATCAACAGAGCATCGATCGATGCTCCATTGCGGCGGAGAACGAGACCACCTGCCGAGACCTCATACTTGATCCGCATTGTTTCCTTAAGATCGGGGCGGCGTGCCCCCCGATGGCCCCCGGGCCCGTACTCACGGGCCCAAAAAGTTGGAATGTAGTGCCGGGTTCGCTTGCGTCTGTAGAAATCGGGGCGGCGTGCCCCCCGATGGCCCCCGGGCCCGTACTCACGGGCCCAAAAAGTTGGAATGTAGTGCCGGGTTCGCTTGCGTCTGTAGAAATCGGGGCGGCGTGCCCCCCGATGGCCCCCGGGCCCGTACTCACGGGCCCAAAAAGTTGGAATGTAGTGCCGGGTTCGCTTGCGTCTGTAGAAATCGGGGCGGCGTGCCCCCCGATGGCCCCCGGGC
>Ga0302326_10000372_pt1 | contig 127498 bp, 122 predicted proteins | sample Palsa_T0_3_FD_202264 | JGI IMG/M metagenome (GOLD analysis project Ga0302326, IMG submission 202264) | Peat permafrost microbial communities from Stordalen Mire near Abisko, Sweden - Palsa_T0_3 | ecosystem: Environmental > Terrestrial > Soil > Palsa > Peat permafrost | place: Sweden: Abisko... | reverse complement strand
CGCGGCGATCGGATCGTATACATGGGACCAGCATCGTCCCTACTCCCTCAACGGAACCTTGGGTGTGCAGCATGTCTTCGGCAAAGACTACACCGTCGAGGCGCGCTACGTCTATACCAAGGGCGTGCACCTCTATAACCAGACGCGCATGAATATCACTTCTCCGGTTACCGCTACGCTGAACCTTCCCACGTATCTATCGATGCCGTCGGCCGCCACGCTCGCCAGCCTCCACACCATCCTGGGACCATACGGTGGCGACAACCCGCCGCCTCCGGCAAGTTGTGCCACGTGCACCGTGCTGGGCAATATCAACAACAATAATCTTGCCCAGTATGGCTTCCAGAATGCGTTAGTGGGCTATGAACCGTGGGGCAATTCACGCTATAACGGTCTCGCCTTGCAGATGACCAAGCGATACTCCAAGAATTTCTCTTACATCTTCGCTTACACCTGGAGTCACAATTTCGACGACTCCACCGCGACCAATGATTCGACTATTCTGTCGCCGCGCCGCGCCCAGGACTTCCAGGATATGAGAGCCGAATGGGCGTCTTCGGCACTCGACCGGCGACAGCGGCTTACACTTACTCCGATATATGACTTCCGTCCGTTCCACAATGGCAAATGGCTGATGAAGAACGTCATCGGCAACTGGAATATTTCCGGAACTTACACTTTTCAATCGCCGGAGTACGCTACCGTCCAGAGCGGCGTGGATTCCAATCTGAACGGGGACCCGGCCGGCGACCGCGCTATTATCAATCCGAGTGGTGCGGCCAATGCCGGCAGCGGTGTTACGGCCTACAACTCGCTCGGCCAGGCGGTCCAGTTGGGCGATCCTTCCACCGTCGCTTATGTTGCGAACAATCCCAACGCCCGTTATATCGAGGCCGGACTGGGCGCCTACGCTAACGGAGGGCGTAATACTCTCCCCATGGGGCGCACCAATAACTTCGACGTCGGCCTGATGAAGCGCGTCAGCCTGACCGAACGGATGCGCTTCGAAATCGGGGCGCAGGCCTTCAATCTATTGAATCACTCACAGTTTGTGGGCGGGTATATCTCTGACGTGAACCCATTTTCGACTGCCTTGATTCCTCGCAACTTCCTGGAACCGGGCAGCTCGACTTTCGGTCAATACCAGCAGTACTTCAGCAGTAACTCGCGGGAGCTTCAGCTTGTCGCACGCTTTGTCTTCTAGTTAGCTTCGCACGTTTGGGTAGGCAATTTACATGGGCCGGCCCGGGGATTGAGGAGGCTGGCCCACGTTTAAGACCATCCATCGACGACAAACAACTCAGAGAGGTTCCGCTGGAAGGAGTAAACGAAGGTCCGCTCATCTTCGGAAAGGGCCCCGGGCCAAATTGCACTAACTCCCGTCGAATCGAGCGGGGCAATTTCTTTCCAGGTCTTGTATCTCCCGGTATCCAGGTCTACCCGCAAGAGTCGCGCGGATACCGAGTTCAATTGCGCTAGCAGTGACTTCCCCTGGCTGCTCCACCCCAGCACGACCGGTGAAAAGTTTGTGGCAATCACCTTCGGCTCACCTCCCGCCAGGGGAAGCACTACCAGCCGCTGCTCCTGATCGACTCCGGCGATCCGACTCCCATCCGGAGAGATTGCCGGACGGAGCAGATAAACGCTAGTGTTCAGAGGCTGCGGTTTGCCGCCGTCGAGCGCTTGAGTGAAAAGGCGCATCGGGCCGCCGGGCACGCTGGCGCCGACCAGCAACCGGCTGCCCCCGGGGAAAAAGCGCACCCAGTCATAGCGCAGGCCATTTCCGGAAAGTGTGCGCGACTGGCCAGGCGTGAGCGGCATAAGATTCAAGCTCGCCTGGTTGTTGTCCGTCATGGTGACGGCCCAGTTCGCATCAGGAGAAATTGCCATCGCAAAACCGTCTCCGACGCGGACCGCGCTGGGAGCATCGGCACGGCGAATATAGGTGGAGTGATGCGGGCCGCCGCCTTCTCCGGTTTCGTCAAAGAGAATCACGTTGCCATCGGCCGAAATGTCCATGACATGGGAATAGTCGAACCAGGACAGGTCCGTCTCGGTTTGGTCTCCATGCAAGGTGCCCGCCATGATCATGCGTAACTGTTCGCGAGAGATCAGGACCCGGCCCGTGCGCGATATGTCAAAAAGCGTTAATGTGCCCGGATAGGAAGCTACCAGACGCAGCTTGCCCGAAAGGCTGACCGCGTACAGCGAGCGAATCACACCGGAGCGCGCGGCGGTAAACCAGACCTCGCGGCCCGTGGGAGACCATGCCAGGCCGTCCACGCTGGCCCATCCGGCCGATAACGTGTGGCCGACTCCATTGGCATCGATCAGCTTGACGTCGCCGGCGTCGTCGTTTCGAATGGGATGGTCGATACAGGCGATCTCTTTACCATGGGGAGAGACACGCACGTCGGCGAGCCATCCGGGACTCTGAAAGACGGCCTTGCCGCGTGGGTATTCAAGCGTCGCGTAGCGCGAGCCGTAGCGGACCACGGCCATCCCCGTACCGTCGGGAGACCAGTCCGCGGCCATGATGCCTCGATCGAGCGGCAATGGCGCCCCGCCATTGATCGGGACGCGGACCAGGTTCCGGCTCTTGCCGGCCGCGTCATCCGTCATTAGCGCCAGTTCCCCGGAGCGGGAAACCGATACCAGCATCGCGCGCCGAAATCCCAGAGCACGCGACTCGGGGCTGACAGTGTTCACCAGGTATAGCTCACGGTCGCCAGGGCCGGTGCGGGCTTCGTAGATGATGCCGTCGCCATCCGGCGCGAAACGCGCGGAACGGATGGTGATCCTGCGAAAAGTGACTTGATGAAAGACCGCCTGTACGGGCGGCTGTTGACGCAGCAGGAACAGCCAACTGGCGCACGCGAGCAGGACCGCGGAAGCTGCTACAGCAATCAGTGCTCGACGGGAAGGTGCCGGGGACAATGGCAGCCGCACCTCAGCCGGCGGGGCGAGGGACTGCACCACAGGGTCGGCATCTTCGCTAATGGGCACCGGATGTGCCTCGTTGACAGGGGCCAGGAACCTGTACCCATTGCGGGCCAGTGTTTCAATGTAACGGGGGTGCTCGGCCGAATCTCCCAACGCCAGCCGCAACCGGTTCATGGCAGTATTCATACCGCTTTCGAAATCCACGAAGGTATTGACGGTCCATAGACGGTCCCGCAATTCTTCCCGCGTGACGACCTCGCCCGGCCGGTCGAGCAATGCCTGTAGCAATTGCAGGGGCTTGCCTTGCAGGCGTACCTTGACCCCGTGCTTCCGCAACTCCCCGGTGTCGGTGTGTAGTTCGAACGCCCCAAACTGGATGACAACGCCGTTGGCCATCTGGTCGCCGCGAGGGGCGCGCAGAGGTTTATCGGTCGTAGGTTTTTCCTTCGGAGAGAGCCGCCACCATGGCTTCCAGGTTCTCGCGGTTTTGCTTGTCAGGGGCCTGCGCCGCCGCTTTGCGCGCGTATTCCAACGCGTTCTTGTAATCGCCGACCGCCATATACCCGCGCGCCAGACCCACGTTAACCGGCCAGGCGCCGCCGTTGCGTTCAGCGTTGAGCTTGAAGACCTCCAGGGCCTCCTGATTCTTTTTCGCGGCGAGCAGCACGCGCCCATATTGATGAATCTGGAGAGACGTCGCGCCGGGCAGGTGCAGAGCGGTCTGCATGAGCGCCTGGGCTTCGGCATCCCGGTCCATTTTGGCAAGCACTTGAGCTTTGGTGCTGAGCGTATCGAAATTGGTGCGCCCGCCAAAGGGTAAGTTGATGGCCGCGTCCGCCCATTTCAGGCCATCGTCCAGGTGCGCGCCGGTTTGGATGCAGTACTGCGCGGCCGCGTCGTAGGCTTCAGGGTTGAAACCGATTCCGCCGGTCAACTCTTGACGAATCCGGCTGATATAGATGTCGCTGATGTTATCGACCTTGATAGTCCACGGGACAGATAGTTCTTCCCACTGCAACTCAGCAGTAGCTTCGGCGGGACGCCGGACGGTGAACTCATAAGTCAGCCACTCACGATACTCGTGCCTGGCAGGCTTTACCTTGATGCGAAGCGCATCGTCCTTGTCGTCATAAAAGAAGCTTCCCCAGGCCGACGCATTCTTCGAGAAGACGATGGTCCATTCTTCCGGCCCCGCGATCAAATGTAATCCATATTTTCCGGCGGGAAGCGATTGCCCCTCTATCACGACGGGGTCGGAAACCTCGAAGATGGTGTTTTCGTTCGCGCCACCGCGCCAAGGACTTAGCTGTCCGCCTTTGAAACCTAAGTCGCTCATACCGTAAGGAACGAGTTTGCCCCAGATCTGGCCTCGCCGGTCTTTTCCGTCGGGGCCATGAACGGCGGGACTCGAATAATCGATACTCACCTTCACCGGGCCTATGTACTGAGTGACCGATGCTTTCTGATTATTGCCGCTGGGAGGAAGAGTCAATCCCGGATACTGAGCCAGCAACGATCCGGAAAGCGCGAGCGCAAGGATGGTCTGATGTAAGAGAGGCATACCACTCAGACGTCGGCAGGCCGAAATTGTTTGTCTTCTTTCTCACCCCTGAGCCAGGAAGTTTACAACCTACATAGTGGTTGCATTCGCCCCCGCAATGGTGGTGTGATGTCCCCATTCATGGCCATTCAGGTATCCTCGCCCATCCGCGCGCGCCAACAGCCCACCCGCGTCCGCTATTGGGTGGTGGTGTTTGCCGTTACGCTCGCCGTCATCACTTATATCGACCGCGTGTGCATCTCCCTGGCGGCTGGCCTGATGCAGGCGGACCTCCGTTTGACCAAAGTGCAAATGGGCTATGCCTTCTCGGCTTTTGCCTTCGCTTATGCGGTGTTTGAGATTCCCGGCGGTTTCCTGGGCGATTGGTTGGGCGCGCGGCGCGTCCTGCTGCGCATTGTGTTGTGGTGGTCGTTTTTCACTGCCGCCACCGGATGGGCCTGGAACTTCGCCTCTCTTGCCATCACCCGCTTCCTGTTCGGCATGGGCGAGGCGGGTTGCTTTCCCAATTTGACCAAGACCTTTACCATCTGGCTTCCGCATCATGAGCGCGTGCGCGCCCAGGGTATCATGTGGCTTAGCGCGCGCTGGGGAGGCGCGTTCACCCCGCCGCTGGTTTACCTGGTGTTCAGGCTGACCTCGTGGCGGCATGCCTTCGAGATATTCGGCTGCATAGGAGTCGTGTGGGCTGCTTTCTTCTATAGCTGGTATCGCGATCATCCGCGCGAAAACCGGCATCTCAACGACGCTGAGCGTGAACTCCTGCTGCCCAACGACGGACTGGCTACCGGGCACGCCCACGTACCCTGGCGGAAATTCTTCCGGTCACCGCAAATCTTGCTGCTCTGCGCCCAATATTTCTGCCTCTCCTATGGTTGGTATTTCTATATCACGTGGCTGCCCACTTATTTGAAGGAAGCGCGCGGGCAGGAACTTGGGGCGAGTGCCCTGCTCGGGATTCTGCCGCTGTTTCTCGGCGGGCTTGGATGTTTGGTCAGCGGTTTACATCGCCGCTCCTATCACGCGCCTGACTGGAAGTGTTCTGAAGACCCGCCGGCTGCTGGCCTACATTGGCTTCATCGGAGCGAGTCTGTGCCTGCTGCTATCCACCCGCGTTCACAATCCGCTGCTGGCCATGCTGGCCATGGGTCTGGCCAGCTTCAGCAACGACCTGGTCATGCCGGGGGCCTGGGGCGCTTGCATGGATGTGGGCGGCAGGTATGCCGGTACGGTTTCGGGCGCCATGAATATGTTGGGCAACATCGGGGGCGTGGTTTCTCCCACTGCCATCAGTTACATTCTGCGGTGGACGCACGGCAACTGGGACATGACGTTTTACGTTTCGGCCGGAGTCTATGCCATGGGCGTGCTATTCTGGCGTTTCCTCGACCCCGTGACGCCGCTGGAAGGTGGCTCGGCCGCCGAGGCGCACGGTTAGCCGGCCAATCGCAGCGTGCGTATGAGGTGCAGCGGACCCAGATCCGGAAATCGCTCCGGTGCGATTTCGATGGCGGTGCGAATCGCTTCAAAATCTTCCGGGTTGTTGTGGATTAAGGGCAGGGCCGCTACCAGGGCTGTGGCCGCAATGAATATGTCAAAGCGCCAGCGCACCAGCCGTTCCTGCCGTGATTCCGCCATGCTATGTACGCGCTTCGGCGGTGTGGGCGCGTGCGGTAACAAGGCCATGAGTTCGGCGGCCACCAGCGCAACCGCTATGTCGACCGGCCAAACCGTGCCAAGCCCGTCAAGGTAAGCCTGTCGCGCGAGTGCGATTTGCGCGCGCCGATCCCCGGCCACGCGCGCCAGCAGCAGGGCGTATCCCCGCGTCCGCTCCAGCACCGTGATTGCGGATATATTCAGCGCGTGTAGTTTAAGATATTTTTCGAACCAACGCCGGACGGCTGGATCCTGCGAGCGCGCCAACCAGCTTTCCGCACTGGTATCGAATAGAAATGGCCCGAAGGCGGGGTCGACCAAGCCGGCTAATCCGCCCGCTCATCCATTACGACGCCGTCGAGCAGCAGCATCTCCGCATCCGTGAAACGGGAGAAAGCCTGCCGGTACGATTTCAACACTTGCCCGCTGCGCTCCGTCGCACGCCTGGAGCGCAGGCCTTCCTCGATCACCTCGGCGATGACTGTACTCAGGTTTACTTTGCGCGCGCGGGCAATGCGCTCCGCCGCGGCGAGGCTGTCGCTCGGGAGCGTTAGTGTGGTGCGGCGCTTGGTGGTTGCCGGAGTGGCTGCGTGAAGGCTGTTCATGGATGTATTATAGCATCTGTTTGTGTATCAAATCGTATCATGCTTGGGCCGAGCCGGCGGTGGGACGGAACGACGGAGGCCGCCGATGCCGCGTGGCCTGCTCGAACGCGTACGCCAGTTTGATCAGGAGCGCCTCGGATCTCGACGCACCGAAAAATGAGATGCCCACCGGCAGACCCCAGGCGTAGCCGGCCGGCACATTGATATTCGGGTAGCCCGCCACGGCGGCCGGCGTGGAGCTGCCGCCCGCGCTGTGGTCTCCATTGATCAGATCCGTGCACCAGGCCGGGCCCGCCGTCGGGGCCACCAGGGCGTCCAGCCGGTTCTTCTTCATCACCGCATCGATGCCCTCGGTGCGCGCCAGCTTGTGATTCTTCTCGAGTGCCTCCAGGTACGCCGCATCCGTGAGCGGACCCTTCGCCTGCGCTTTCAGCATCAGGTCCTGACCGAAGTAAGGCATCTCCTTGTCGCGATGGCGCTCGTTGAAATCGATGACGTCCTGCAAGGAATGCACCCGAGCCCGTGGTCCCAATGCAGCCAGGTAAGCGTTGAGATCGGCCTTGAACTCGTACAGCAGCACCTCCGATTCTGAATCGTCAAATTTGCCAGCGGTAGAGATGTCGGCCGGATCCACGACCTCGGCCCCACGCCGCTTCATCTCCTGCAAAGCGGCTGCCATCAACTGATCGACCTGATCGTTAAAGCCGAAGAATTTATCGCGAGCTACGCCGATGCGCGCGCCGCGCAGCCCGTCAGGGTCGAGCGATTGCGCGTAGGTTGTGCCGGTCAACACACCCAACAAGATCGCGGCATCCGCGACGGTGCGCGCCATGGGTCCGGCGGTATCCTGGCTGTGCGCGATCGGAATGATACCCGCCGCGCTCACCAGGCCGACGGTCGGCTTGATCCCGACAATGCCGTTGGTCGACGAAGGGCACACGATGGAGCCATCGGTCTCCGTACCGATGGCCGCCACGCACAGATTCGCGGAGACGGCGGCGCCCGAACCGGAACTCGAACCGCACGGATTGCGATCCAGGACATAAGGGTTGCGCGTCAATCCGCCGCGGCCGCTCCAGCCGCTGGTCGAATGGCTCGATCGGAAATTGGCCCATTCGCTCAGATTGGTTTTGCCCAGCAGCACGACGCCTGCCGCCCGCAGCCGCGCGGCCACGAACGAATCGTTTTGAGCGATGGAGCCTTCGAGCGCCAGCGACCCGGCGGTAGTGGTCATGCGGTCAGCCGTATCGATGTTGTCCTTGATCAGCATGGGGATGCCATGCAGCGGACCGCGCGAACCTGTAGCTTTGCGCTCCGCGTCGAGAGATACGGCCATGGCGAGCGCATCCGGGTTCAGCTCGATTACGGAGTTGAGGGCGGGGCCCCTGCGGTCGATAGCTTCGATGCGCTCGAGGTATTGCGCGGTGAGAGCCTGCGAGGTGAGGCGTCCCTCGTTCATGCGCTTCTGCAACTCGCGTATATCCGCCTCTTCGTATTCGAAAGCCGGTGGTGATGCCAGTGCGCCAGCGGCCAGCGCGAGGGACCCGAGCAGCGCGCGTCGCGTTGTGTCCATAGCTAGTCCGTGATTTCGATGCTTGGTCCGGTCTGCGGGCCGATCTCTTCGAGACGCCGGATGGTGTTGCGCGCCAGATCGAGAAATCCAGCCCCGGGACCTCCGCCGAGAACCACCGGCTTTCCCGTATCTCCACCCACGCGCACCTCCGGATTAAGCGGCAACTCGCCCAGAAAATGCACCTTCATCTGCTCCGCGGTACGCCGTCCGCCGCCCTGGCTGAAGACGTCGATGCGCTCGTTACAGTGCGGGCACAGTAAGTAGCTCATGTTCTCGACGATGCCTATTAGCGGCACTTTCACCTGGTGAAACATGTGTACGGCCTTGCGCGCGTCTTCGAGCGAAACGTCCGACGGCGTAGTCACCACGATCGCGCCCGTGATGGGAGCGGTCTGTATGAGGGTGAGTTGCACATCCCCGGTGCCGGGTGGCAGGTCGATCACCAGGTAATCCAGATCGCCCCAATCCACACCGCGCAGGAACTGCTGAATCACGCTGTGCAGCATCGGCCCGCGCCATACCAGCGGCTTGTCGCCCGGATTCAGGAAACCCATGGACATCAGTTTCACGCCATATTGATCGAGCGGTTGAATGCGCTCTCCGTGGGCCATCGGCGTCTGATTGATGCCCATCATCAGCGGCACGTTCGGACCGTAGACGTCCGCATCCATCAGTCCGGTCGGGTGGCCCAACCTGGCGAGTCCCACTGCGAGGTTCACGGCTACGGTGGTTTTTCCCACGCCGCCCTTGCCTGAGCCCACCGCAATCAAATTCTTCACATTCGCAATGGGTAACTTGGGAGGCTGCCCCGGCTGACTTGGCTGCATGCAGTCCATGGTAGCGCAGGGCCTGCCGATGTACGCTGGGTTGGAGGGCGTGTGCTCGGTGAACTGATTCCCCTATTGACGGCACTGACACTGGCTGGCGCGGTCTACGTCGTTCGCGAGCAGCGTAGACGCCGTATGCGCATTGCTCCCTCGCGGCCGGACATCTCGATGCGCGAGATCAGCCGCGCGCCCGCTGTGCTGGAGATCGAGCGAGCCTGTCTCACCAGCCCCGACCCGCATGCCGCATTCCGCCGCGCGGCGCTCGAAAACGCCGTGGGCGCCCTATATCTGGAGACCATCGCCGGATTGGGCGTACCCGATACCGAACATCTCTTGCGCACTCATGTCGAAACCTGGAAAGCGTTGCGGGCCTATCTGCGTCTCAAGTACGACGACGCCGTTGCCGACGACTGGTTCGATCATTTCGTGTCCGTGGCGCGGCCCTATATTCGGGAGAAGGTGCGGCTCACACGGGAGTTCGCACTGCATTTGGACGAAGGAACGGAGCGTTTCGCGCGGATCTACGATGCCTTGCTTGAGGATCTGCTGAACGAAGCGCTGGCGGCGCCTCAGAAAAAGACCTTCGTGCCACCGGATCTTTCCCACTCTTGAAGCCGCGCGCTGGTTAGCTCGAATTCCTCTGCTAATGGCCCGTTGAGCCGCGCGAAGCGGCCGACCACGCGGCGCGCCCAGTTTACGTATTCTACTTTGCGCTCGAAGCTCCAGCCCGCCGGAGGACTTCGCAGAATGCTGCGTAGATTCGAGATTTTATCGGCCGCGGCGAGCTCCTGTGCACGCAGCGACTTGCCCGCCGCATCTTCCACCTGGCGCGCCTTGCGAACTTCCCTCGGCAGAGACTTGTCGTCGGAAACCTCGGCCACCAGCGCGGCCACGTCTTCTCCAAAGCGCTCCGCTATTTCCGCGCGAGTGACTCCGGCATCCTCGATGGTGTCATGCAGCAACGCTGCCACGATCAAAGTAGTGTCGAGCTCAGCGGCGGTCGACGCCAACAACTCGGCGACTTCCAGCAAGTGATTGATATAAGGCTCGCCGGTAATGCCCTTGCGCCGTTGCGGCGTGTGCCGTTCCGCGGCGAAATGAGCGGCGGCCAAAACCTGGCGAACCGCGTTCAAGCCCTCCGGCATTTGTGCACCTGCTTATATTATCTCTGCCCTGGACATGTGGCACGATACGGGACCGAGCCGAAAAACTGGACCCACTCGCCGGGCCTAAAATTGCGGCCCGCGATGCGGCACCCAAGGTCCCGCCAGGAGTCCTGGCCGATCGTCCAAAGAACAAGTTGCTTCCCGCCGACTGCGGCCAAGCCCCGGCCATCGGGTGTAAAAGCAAGGCTCCAGGCCGTGCCTTCAGGAGCCGCGAATGGGCGTCCGAGTGGCTGCTTTGTACCAACGTCCCACAGAATTAGCGTCCCATCCATTCCGCCGCCTGCAAGCAATGTTCCGTCCGGACTGAAGGCGAGCGAAGTAACCACACTACTATGGCCGCCCAGAGGATGTTCCACGCGGCGCCGGCGCGCAACGTCCCATAGGACCACTCCGTTATGGTCATCGCGGAATGCCAGGAGCTTTCCATCCGGACTGAAGGCGGCGTCCGCGTGAACCAGATACTTTAAGCTGCGGGTTGCGGCGGACGGCGTCAGGATCGGCGCGCCGGTACTTGCGTCCCAAATGCCGAAGGTCGTATTTCCCGCCGAGGCCACCAGCTTGCCATCCGGACTGAAGGCCACACCCCAGATTCGATCTCGCTGTTGCCGGATCGGCGGGCTGACTAAGCGGCGGCCTTTGACGTCCCAAATCAGAACTACGCTGTCACCGCCGGCCGCCAACCTGCGTCCATCCGGACTGAAGGCGATGCTCCACAGACGAAATTCGGTCTTATCGGTACTGACAGGATCGGCGGTGGCGGGGTTGCGGATAGCAATCGCGCCATGACGATTTACCGATGCCAGACGACTGCCGTCGGGGCTGTACGCCACGCTGGTGGCTTCTCCGTCCTCCGGCGCCTGAACCGGCCGGCCGGACGCAACATCCCACAGAATTAACTGGCCGTAGTCGTCTGTGGCCGCAAGGGTCTTGCCATCGCGCCTGAAAGCAATGTTAGAGTCTCCAAACTTTCCGCCTTCAAACATACGCCCGAGCGGCCGTCCCTGTCCCACGTCCCAGATGATCACATGGTGATCGCTGTTGGAAACAATGTTACGGCCATCGGGCGAGAACGCCAGACTAAAAACCGGCTTGTCTGACGCGGCCCACGGCGCCCCAATACGTTCGAGTTTCTCAACGTCCCATAGAATAATGTTTCCATCTCCGCCGCCGGATGCGAGTCTGGTAGCGTCGGCGTTGAACGCCAGAGTGTTGACCGCCGCTCGATGGCCGGTCAGCGGGGCGCCTGTGGGGCTCCGGCTCTCGAGGTCCCAAATGATCACCGAGTTGTCTTCGCCTGCGCTGGCCAACTTCTGGCCGTCCGGGCTGAACACGATGCACCGCACCTTGGCGGTGTGGCCTTCGAGCGGCCGGCCCAGTGCGCGGTGCGTTCGCAGGTCCCAGAGTACGATACTTTTCCCATCGCCACCGTTGGTTGCAAATGTCTTTCCATCAGGGCTGAATGCGAATTGATGACCAGGCCACGGCGGAGCGGCCAACCGGCCATTGGAAACATTCCACAGCAAGACCCTGGCTTTTGTCTGGCCCGTCGGCTCGGTGCTGGCCGCAACGGTTCTGCCGTCGGGGCTGAATGAGACTTCCGACATAATGGAACGGTCGCCGGGGCGAAATTCCCCGGCAGGCGTTCCCACCGGCATGTTCCAGAGTTGGATCGTCTCGCCGGTGGAAGCGGCTAGCAGTTTGCCATCCGGGCTAAACGAAATGCCGTACATTCCCTCCAGCACCGGAGTAAGCGGCTCACCATTGTGACTGTCCCAGAGCCGTACCGACTTATCCCAGCTACTCGACGCCACCATGCGTCCATCCGGGCTATAGGCAACGCTTGTGACCACGTCCGAATGGCCGGAGAGGATTTCGCTCAGGTGAGGCCGGTGCTGCAACCCCGTGAGCAATGCACTCCGACCTTCCACGCAGTTTGCGAGGTGCGAGCTTTCGATGCCCAGCAGCAACGCCAGATCGAGCCGGCTGTCGAGCGAAGCTGTGACTTGTCCCGATAATTGTCTGCAATCCGCGAGGTTCCGATCCAGATGCGCTAGATATGCGGCCACGCCCGTAGCGAGCATCAATCCCACCAGCGCAATGGCGCCGAGAATCACCGCGCGGCGAGCTGAACGATAATGCCGAACCTCTTCATCCTCCAGCGACTCTCTGGATTTGCCATACAGCGGCGGCGCAATCTCGAGAATCATGCTACGGAAATGAGGCTGCCTCAAAGATAGCTTCTTTTCGTTTCTCGCCCAGCGCAGATCCACGTAGAAAGGCTCTTCCTTAAACTGACCACGGAGCCTCTGGCTCAGTGCCGTTGTGTGTTTCCAATCGAAATCGTGATCGGCGTCGGACCATACGACTTCGCCGTCGGTGATCAGTATGATCAAGGTTTCGACCGAACGATGCTCCAACCACCAATCGAGCTCCCGTTGTACCCAGGCGGACTGGGCCGCAGTTGGCGAAGCCATCAGCAGGAAGTATTCCGACTCGGTGAGCGCCGTTTCGATCGAATGCCAAAGAGCCGGATTGGCAGACAGGCTCGACTGGTCCATGAAAATGTTGAACGGAGCAGGCTTGTACCAGGGATTTCCGATTCTGCGCAAAGCCGACTGCAGGATGGGAACTAATTTGGCGTCGGCGACGTGGCTATAGGAGATGAAAGCTTTGTAGGGCGTGGCAACCTCGATCTGGCAGATTCTACTACACTGCATATCCTGGAAGCCGCCGGGCTATAGTGGTGGCTGTGTCAACGGAACTGGCGCATTACACCTGCTACCGCACGGCCGGGCCTATCCACGTGGATGGCAAGCTCGACGAGCCATCCTGGCGCATGGCTCCGCAATCGGAAGCATTCGTCGATATCGTCACCGGCGCGCCGGCATGGTTCGATACGCGCGTCGCCATGCTGTGGGACGACGATTGCCTCTACTTCGGCTTCACCGTGGAAGAGACCGATGTGCGCGCTTATCTTACGGAACGCGATTCGCGTATTTATGAAGATAACGATGTGGAAGTTTTCATCGCCGGGCAGGACGCCTACTACGAATTCGAGATCAACGCGCTCAATACCATCTACGAAGTGTTCTGGATCTGGAAGGATGCGCTGGTGGCGGGCAGCCCCTATTTCGGGCGCCGCGAGTTTGACCCCGGTACACAGCGGACCATGGTTCTCGATGGCGTCGGCGGGCACGTCCATCCGCGCGGCGAACGGTGGGGCTTTCTCGATTGGGATTTTCCCGGCTTGCGGCACGCGGTGTGCGTAGGGCGCCAGGGATGGACTGTGGAACTAGCCCTTCCGTGGCAGGGACTGCACGGGCTCGCCGATGGCCGCGCGCTGCCGCCACGGCATGGCGACGTGTGGCGCATGGACTGCTCCCGCTTCCAACAATACGATCGCAGCGGAACGAAACTCGAGCCGAGCGCCGGCTGGACCTGGAATCGCCACGGACATTACGACTCGCATATTCCGGAGACGTTCACCTTTGTGCAATTCAGCGAAGCATCGGTGGCCGCGGCCCAGGCTACGGCTTCCCACGGAAGAGAAACACCAGCTCGATCACCAGAATAATCACCACCAGCAACTCGAGCACAAAGGCGCGGCCTTGCTGGAACTGGTCCACCATGAACTGATACAATTCCCCGGCGGTGCGGAGTTTGTCGTCCACCAGCCCGCGATAATCCGTAACGCCGACTTTGCTGGCAGCCAGGCGATAGACGCGCGCCGAAAACATATCGCTCAGGAACTTGATGGAGTTGTCCATACGCTCGGTCAGCTCGCGCACATCCAGACGGATGGTATTGAGGCGTTGGGCCTCGCGGGCCATACGCCAGCGGGCTCGCGCTCCGGTGCCTTTATCCAGCGATCGATAGACATCCGCCAGCAGCCGGGTCAACATATCGTCGTAGTAGCGGAACTCGAGCAACTGCGAGTTGGCGTACTCGAGCAACTGGACCACTGGAAGCGCGTCCTCGGGCGTGTCGTAGATCAGCGCGGAGGTCCAGCCGATCACCACCAGGTCGTCGGGATAATACGAGTGATGGGATTGCAGGATTTCGTCGCGCTCGGCCGTTGCGAGGTGCATGGTTTCGCCGCGCACGATCTGGGCGATCTGATCTCCCCGGTGTACGATCAATTCCTCACCGGTGACCACACTGCCGCCGATGCCGGCAAAGGGGCGAAGCTGGATGATGTAGTAGTCTTCGCTCAGCCAGTTTTCGTACGGCTTTACCAGGGCAGGACGCGCGCGATCGAGGCTGCGCCGGACGCTGTCGGCCGCCTGCCTCTCGATGTCCGGCGCGGCGATCCAGCGGCTCGACAGTTGAATCAGCTCATCCCAGCCGAATGCAAAGGGCAGTTGCAGCTCGATGCTGACCACGCCGTACTCGTAGTAGTGGACCTGGTGCTGCAAGCGCTCGCCGGTTTCGAGCGGGAGCGGCTCCATGTATTCGATGACCGGTGGTTTCTGGAACCGGACGTAGTCGGGCGTAGGACGGCGGAATCTGGGCTCTCTCCCGGCGGGCTGGGCGCCCAGAATCGCCCGCAACTCGTCCAGGCGGATCTCCTCGCAGACGTCGTACAGGAATAACATCCAGAACTCGCCGCAGAGTTGGTCTGGTGGGGCGTCCATCACGCGATTTTACCCAACACAGGGGTTGCGGGGGGCCTTATAATGTTGCTGATGCTGCGAACGTGGAGACGCGCGGTCCTGCGCATGGTGATCATTGCCGTGGTTATCTCCGCGATCTCCGCCCTCTACTATTATGCCGTTCGCGCCAACAGCACCACGGTAGCTCTCACCTTTCTCCTGCTGGTCCTGGGCGCGGCTACACGCTGGGGACTGCCGGAGGCGATTTTCGCCTCTGCCTGGAGTATGCTTTGCCTCAACTATCATTTCCTGCCGCCGCTCTATTCGATGGGCATCGACGATCCGCAGGACTGGGTGGCGTGGGGCGCGTTTCTGATCACCTCGCTGGTGGCCAGCCATCTTTCCACCCTCTCGAAGAAGCGGACCCTGGAGGCGACCCAGCGCCGGCGTGAAATCGAGAAAATGTACTCTCTGAGCCGGAGCCTCATGCAGGGGGATACGGCGGCGGCATTGGCCAGGCGCATTCCGCAGCACGTGGTGGAGATTTTCGGGTGCCCGGGGGTGGCGTTCTACGATCGCGCCTCGGATTTGATCCATCGTGAGGGATTTCCAACGGACATTCCGGACCGCGCGCTGATGGAGACCGCCGGCAACTCCGATGGTGTAAGACACATCGCCGCGAATGTGGCGATCGTGCCGGTCAACCTGGGCTCCACCGCGCTCGGCAGCTTAGGCTTCAGCGAAGCCTCTATTTCCGCGACCGCCATGCAGTCGATCGCCACTCTGGCGGCTATGTCTCTCGATCGTGCGCGGAAGCAGGAAGTCGCCATGCAAGCCGAGGCATCCCGGCGCCATCAGGAATTGAAGTCCATGCTGCTGGACGCCCTGGCGCACGAATTCCAGACGCCCCTCACCTCTATCCGCACGGGCGTGGCCGCCATGCTGGCTGAATCTCCTGCGCTCGAACAACGGGAGTGGCTGGAAATCATGGATGCAGAGAGCGCGCGGCTAAGTTCCATGATGGTCGAAGCGATCCAGATGGCACGCATCGAAGCCGGTCACGTGGATCTCGATAAGCAGACCCATACGCTCGACGATCTGGTGCACTCCGCGCTCGAACGAGAGATGGCGGATCCGGACCAGATCCAAATCGACTTGCCGCAGGATCTGCCGCCGGTTTCCGCGGATGCGGGTATGATCCGGCTGGTAATCCGCCAGCTCGTGGGCAATGCCCTGAAATATTCGCAAAGGGACGCGCCGGTTCGCGTTACGGCGCGCGCCGAAGAGGACTGCGTGGCGATCAGCGTAGCGGATCAAGGTCCCGGAATACCGTTTGAAGAGCAGCAGCGCATCTTCGAGAAGTATTACCGGGGCCAACAGGGGCGGGATCATCCGACGGGAATGGGGCTGGGGCTGCCCATCGCGCGCCAGGTGGTGGAGGCGCACGACGGCCGTATCTGGGTCGAGAGCCAGCCGGGCACAGGAGCCGCGTTTTGGTTTACTCTTCCGTTCGCGCACGAGGAGGTGAACGCGTGAGTGGAGCCAGGATTCTGGTGGTCGACGACGATTTGCAAATTCGCCGGGTCATGCGCAAAATGCTGACGGCGCAAGGCTACGCGGTGAACGACGTACGCAGCGGCGAAGAGGCCCTGGACCGCCTGCGCCGTGACCGGCACGACCTGATCCTGCTGGACATGGCTATGCCGGGGATGGGCGGCCTGGAAGCCTGCCGCGCCATTCGTTCGGGCTGGGATGTGGCTATTATTATTCTCTCGGTACGCGACCTGGAGAAGGACAAGATCGGCGCTTTGGACGCGGGCGCCGACGATTACATTACTAAGCCTTTCAGCGTACAGGAATTGCTGGCGCGCATCCGCGCAGGGCTGCGCCGCTCGCCGCTCGCGCCCGAAGCCAGCCAGCAGCCATTGCACCTGGACGATCTGGAAATCAACTTTCCGGCGCGCCGTGTGATCGTCGGAGGCAATCCGGTACGGATGACGCGCAAGGAGTTCGATCTTCTGCAATATCTGGCCAGCAATCCCAACACTCCCATTCCGCATCGCAAGCTATTGCAAACCGTATGGGGACCGGACTACGGCAACGAGATCGTCTACCTGCGAGTCTTCATCAATCAGCTTCGCAAGAAGATTGAGCCGGATCCCGCCAAGCCTCGCTATATCCTGACTGAGCCGTGTGTGGGCTATCAGTTTCGCGTGCCTCCCAAGTTGCCATAGCAGACCTGGCATAGACTGTGAGCATGCACGTCATTGCCGATCTGTGCGTTGTCCCCATCGGTATCGGGACTTCGGTATCCAAAGAGGTCGCCGCATGCGAGCGGGTGCTGGCCGACGCCGGACTCAAGACCAGACTGCACGCCTATGGCACCAATATCGAAGGAGAGTGGGACGAAGTATTCGCCGCCATCAAACGCTGTCACGAAGTTCTGCATTCGATGGGAGTGCCGCGCCTGTCGTCCACCTTGCGATTCGGCACACGCACCGACCGTGTGCAACACATGGAGGACAAGATCGAGAGCGTGGAGCGAAAGCTGCACTGACTCTGCCGCCCGCCGATATACAATGGCTCCATGGAGCGTCGCAATTTCCTGAGGTCGGCGCTGGGGCCTGCTGTTACGCGGCTTGCTCAGGCCGCGAAGCCGCTTCCGCGCAGGCACTATCGGGACGACGTACAGCTATCCATCATCGGCTTCGGCGGTATGGTGATGGTTGGCCAAGGGCCCAAGAGGGCCGCCCGCATGGTCGCCGAGGCTGTCGCGCGCGGAGTGAACTACTTCGATGTCGCGCCGACCTATGGCGACGGCGAGGCCGAAATCAAGCTGGGCGATGCGTTGGCTGCTTATCGCCAGAATGTCTTCCTGGCCTGTAAAACCACCGCGCGCGACGCCGCGGGCGCGCAAAAAGAGCTGGACCAGTCGCTCCAACGGTTGCACACGGATCGATTCGATCTGTATCAGTTTCACGCGGTGAGCTCGCTCGACGATGTGGAGCAGATCCTGCGGCCCGGCGGCGCGGCGGAGGTATTTTTCAAAGCGCGCGAACAGGGGAAAGCGCGCTACCTGGGATGTTCGGCACATTCCGCCGAAGCGGCGCTGGCGTTGATGGACCGGTTTCCGCTCGACTCCATCCTGTTTCCGGTGAATTTTGTGTTGTATGAGCAAGGCCGATTTGGCCCACAGATATTGGCCCACGCGAAAACCAAGGGCGTAGCGCGGCTGGCGCTCAAGTCGCTCGCCTATACCAAGTGGCCTGAGGGCGCCCGCAAGAGTTATCCGAAATGCTGGTATCAGCCCATCGAGGATGGCGAGTTGGCGCGCCAGGCCCTGCGCTTCACGCTCTCCGAAGATGTCACGGCGGCCATTCCACCCGGGGACGAGCGGCTGTTTCAAACGGCACTCGAGCTGGCGGCGGATTTCAAACCGCTGAGTGCCTCAGAGCGCCAGTCATTGCTGGCTTCGACGGCCGGAATAACACCGATCTTCCAGTCGCCACGAGGATGACCGATGACGACTTGTAAAAAGATGCTGCGTGCAGTTGCCGTTCTGCTCAGTCTTTCCACAACGGCCTGGTCCCAGGACCCGCTTCCGGCGACCGGACGCCAACCCGCTCCGGTGATGGGCATGGGAGGCGCGCCCTGGCTGGTGCGGCCGGAGCGAGAGGCCGAGGAAGCTCCGGACCAGGCGCTCGACGCCATGGGTATCTCGAAGGGCGCCACGGTGGCCGACATCGGCGCGGGCGTCGGCTATTTTACCTGGCGCCTGGCGGCTCGTGTGGGACCCGGCGGCAAAGTCTATGCCGTCGATGTGCAGCCCGGCATGCTGCAGCAGTTGCGGCAGAATATGGCCGAACGCAAGCTGACCAATTACGAGGCTGTGCTTGGAGCCCAGGACGATCCTCGATTACCGCCTGGCGCTATGGACCTGGCGTTACTGGTGGATGTTTATCACGAGTTTTCGCAGCCCCGCAAGATGCTGCAAAAAATTCGCGCGTCGCTCAAACCGGATGGGCGCATGGTGTTGCTCGAATACCGTAAAGAAGACCCCAACATACCGATCCGGCCCGAGCACAAGATGAGCGTGGCCGAGGTCAAGGCGGAAATCGAGCCCGAGGGTTTCCGGCTGGAGAAGACTTTGGAGACCCTCCCACGGCAGCACATCCTGATTTTCAAGAAGAATGCAATGTAATGAGAATTCCAGTTTTGGAAGTGTAAGAGAATGCTCGGCCGGCAGCTCGATGAGTTCCATTAGCGCCAGGTCTATGAACTTGAAAACTGAGAGGATGTGATAGGATTGGTTATGAGGCTCCACCGCTATGCGTTTCCATAGCTTGTAACGAAGCGGTTGGCGATTGCGTCGAAAAAGTGAGCGTTCCGCGAACATGGAGAACACCCCGTTACTAGAAAACAATCCTTCGTCGGTCGAGGCGGACGAGCATCTTAATCATCTGCTCGCGCCGGAACTGGAAACTCCCTGGTTCCAATCCCTGATTCAGAACATTCGCGAACTCGTGCAGCCGGAGAAGCTGCCGCCGCTCGTCGTTACTTCCAAGCCGGTGGCGGTGAAAGAAATCTGGGGCCTGTACGGGAAGAACGAACGATCCAACCTTTATTCCATACTTATCCATGGGGCTGTGGTGGTTCTGCTTTTCACGGTCTTATCCAGCAAGACCGTCCAAAATGCCGCCAAGCAGTTGACGACCGCGCTCATTGAGCCTGACATTGCGCCCTATGTTCCGAAAGCGTCACCCCAGAAGCAGCAGATGGGCGGTGGCGGCGGTGGCGGCGACCGTTCTCCGCTGCCCGCCAGTAAGGGCCGCTTGCCCAAGCCTTCGCTGAAACAATTTACACCTCCCATGGCGGTGCTGAACAATCTCAACCCGAAACTCCCCATGGAGCCGACCATCATCGCGCCACCGGATGTCGCTCTGCCGCAATCGAATCTGCCCCAATATGGCGATCCGCTGGCCAAGATGGGGCCGCCTTCGAACGGTCCCGGATCTGGCGGCGGCATCGGTTCCGGATCTGGCGGCGGCGTGGGTCCGGGTAAGGGCGGCGGATACGGTCCCGGTGAAGGCGGCGGCGTCGGCGGGGGTGTATTTCACATGGGCGGCGGCGTGACTGCGCCTAGTGTGCTTTACAAGGTCGAGCCAGAGTACTCTGAAGAAGCCCGCAAAGCTAAGTATCAAGGGACCGTAGTGTTGTATGTCGAGGTGGATGCGGCTGGCCACCCCACCAATCTGAAGGTAGTTCGCAGCCTCGGACTGGGGTTGGACGAGAAGGCCATCGAGGCCGTGGAAAAATGGAAATTCCGTCCCGGCTACAAAGACGGCAAGCCCGTGACAGTGGCGGCCACCATCGAAGTTAATTTCCGCCTGTTGTAGGCCTTCGGCCGTTCACTTCTGCTTCGTTCCCGTCCAGGTGCCGTCTCCTATATCTCCAAACTCCACTTTGCCCTTCATCTCCGTGGCGCTCGTAATCGTTCCGGTGTAATGCGCCACGCCGCTCTGGCCCTGGTAAGAGAAGTTAAATTTGAAGTCGATCTGACCGTCCTTTACGGTGCCGGTCAGGTCAGCCTTGCCGAACAGGCCGCTATAGGTTCCGGTAAGCTTCTCGCCGTCCTGGGTGAAAGCGAATGAGGGAGTTCCGCTGCCCGCGGCAGTGTCGACGTTAAACGTCCAGGCGCCCGAAATATCGTGGCCGGCGGCGACCAAAGGAATGCTCGCCAGCCCGGCCAGTAGCCCAATCAACAGAAATCTCGACATGCGCTAGAGCATATCACGAAAGAGGAGCCAGCCTTGCACATTCTCCGCACGGGCAAATCCTGCGTAAATGCTCATACGAATAGATTCCCGTGTTATGACCGTCGCTCCAGTGTATGCGGATAGCGTAGCTGCCCACGGGCTCGACGCTCAGCATTTTCAGCGTGGGCTTGTACATCTGAAACGGATCGGGCGGCGTGGGCTCGCGCGGCGGCGTGCCGTGGGCTCCAGTGCAGGTGGCGCAAGGACATTTGTCGCGGAGGTACTGAAGAGCGTATTTACTCGCGTGCCGGTCTTTCCAGTCGATTTGGATGCCCTTGGATTTCGAAATCGCGATGTGCTCGGGGTCGCTCGTGCTGGTCATATCAGTTCAACAGCCTCTCCACATCACGCACCCCCGAGATGCGGCGCATGGCTGCCACCAGCTTCTCGAGCTGCTTTTTGTCGCGGACATCCACGATCATCTCAACCAGCGCGCCATCGAGCGGCGTCTCCGTTTTCGCTTCCAGGCTGCGTATGTTGGTATTCTCTCCCGACAGCACCGAAGTGAGCTGCGCGAGCATGCCGGGGCGATCGTCGGTGTGCACCACGATCTTCACCGGGAACGCATCCGACATGCTGCGGGCCCATTCCACCTCGATCTTGCGCTCCACGTCGTACATCAGGTTCTGCACGTTGCTGCACAGCTTGGAGTGCACCGCCACACCTTTGCCGCGCGTGACATAGCCGACGATGGCCTCGCCCCGGATCGGATTGCAGCATTTGGCCCGATAGACCATCAGGTCGTCCACGCCCTTGACCCGTATGACGGCATCGGCTTCCGAACCCCGGGGCGCCCCTGCCGGCGCGGGCGCAGTTTCCGGTTGTGCGGCAGGCGCCTTGGATCCCTCGGCCGTCTCGGGCAACACCTGATTGGGCGCCACCTTCTGCAATACCTGGCGTGCCGAAAATTTCCCGTAGCCCAGCGCCGCGTACAAATCTTCGATTTTGCCGAAGCCGTAATCGCCCGCCACGCTCTCGAGCTCGCCCTTGGTGGCCTTGCCCAACTGCACACCCAGGCGGCGGGCTTCCTTCTCCAGGTATTTCTCGCCGATCTCTATCGCCTTCAGCCGCTCGCTCGCATTGATCACGTGCTTGATCTTGTTGCGGGCGCGCGCCGTTTTGACCAGTGCGAGCCAGTCTTTGCTCGGCTGATGGCCCGGCTGCCGCATGATCTCCACGATGTCGCCATTGCGCAACGCATAGCGCAACGGCACGATACGACCGTTTACTTTGGCCCCCACGCAGGTCTGGCCGACGTCGGAGTGGATGGCGTAGGCGAAGTCGATCGGAGTGGCGTCGCGGGGCAGCACGATGACTTTGCCGCGTGGAGTGAACGCGTAGACCTCGTCCGGGTACAAATCCACTTTCAGGGTGGACATGAACTCGCCGGGGTCCTGCATGTCGCGCTGCCATTCGACCAGGTGGCGCAACCAGACGATGCGCTGATCGTCCGGCGCGGGTCCCTTCTTGCCCTCTTTGTATTTCCAGTGCGCCGCGATGCCCTCTTCCGCAATGCGGTGCATCTCGTCGGTGCGGATCTGCACTTCGAAATGCTGTCCGTGCGGGCCGACTACCGAGGTGTGCAGCGATTGATAGAGATTCGGCCTGGGAATGGCAATGAAATCCTTGATGCGGCCCGGAATGGGACGCCACTCGTTATGAATGACGCCGAGGGCGGCATAGCAGTTCTTCACCGAATCGGTAACGATGCGCAGGGCCATGAGATCGTAGACCTGCTCGATGGAGATCTTCTGCCGCTTGAGCTTCTGGTAAATCGAGTAGGGCCGCTTGAGCCGGCCTTCCACGCGCGCTGGAATGCCTTCGCGCCGCAGCTCATTCTCCACCGTCACGCGAATCTCGTTCAGGAATTCTTCGTTGGAGTGGCGCTTGGATTCGATGGTGCGGACAATCTCTTCAAAAGCTTCCGGATCGAGATGGCGGAAGGCCAGATCTTCCAGTTCACCGCGTACCTTGCCCATGCCCAGGCGGTGCGCAATGGGAGCATAGATCTCGATGGTCTCGCGCGCGATGCGCTCCCGCCGCTCGGCGCTCAGGTAGCCGAGCGTGCGCATGTTGTGGAGACGATCGGCCAGCTTGACGATGATGACGCGAATATCGTCGACCATGGCCAGCAGCATTTTACGAAAGCTCTCGGCCTCCCGTTCCTCGGCGGAGAAGATGTCCAGCTTGCTCAGCTTGGTGACGCCATCCACGCAACGCGCCACCTCGTCGCCGAAGCCTTTGCGGATGTCATCGACCGTCATCCGGGTGTCTTCCACCAGGTCGTGCAGCAGGCCTGTCTCGATGGAGACTGGATCCATCCGCATACCGGCAAGGATGTGGGCCACCATCAGCGGATGCACCATGAAAGGCTCGCCCGAATCGCGCGACTGATCCTTATGAAACTCGGAAGCGGTGCGGAAGGCCTTCTCAATCGGGCTGAAGTCGTCGCGGGGCCGGTATTCCCGAATCTTGGCTTCCAATTCCTGAAACAATTGTTCGATCCGGTCGGGGGGCGGAGACACGGGTGAGGCTGGCGGAGTGACGGACAGCTCTGGGGGCACTACTTAGATTGTAACCTGCTCGATGTAGAAAGGCCGGATTTCCCGGCCTTTCCTCACTTCGTTTCGGTGGTGATGCCGCCGCCAGTAGGCTTGCGCTCGGCCTTGATTTTCCTGGTCTCCAGGCTCTTCTGGACCCAGTTATCGGCCTCGTCGGTGTCCTTCTTATAGGCTGCCGGAGAATCTTCCAGATCCGCCTTTTCGCGGAGCAGGAGGTTCATGTAAGCCATGGCGTCATCATACTCAGGATCGATCTCGAGGGCTTTCTTGAGGTCCTGGATTCCCTCTTCGGCGATCGGCAGGTTTTTCGCGGCCAACTCTTCACGAACCTTCTTATCTTTGATCGGCCCCGGATCTTCGGGCTTCATACTGAGTTTTGCGCGGACTTCCATGCGCGGCGCAAACGTCTTTGTCCAGGCAATCACACCGAGCGTATAGTAAGCTTCTTTGTTTTTGGGATTAACGCTGACCAGCTTCTCATACCACTGCTTGGCGTCATCGAGCTTCTTCTCGTTGAAGTACAGCGACGCGATAGAGGCAATCGCCAGTTCGTTGTTGGGATTCTGATCCAGCACTTTTTGGAACTGAGCCTGCGCGGCGCCGGCCATCTGCATGTTCTCCGGCGATTCGGCTCCCGGAACGTACTGCATCATGTAAGCCGTCGCCAGGTACAAGCGTGCTGTTGGGAATGTCGGATCCAGTTCGACGGCGGTCTTGAAGCGCTCTACCGCCTGCGGATACTGGGCGTTCTTGAAGGCTTGGACACCCTTGCCTAACTGGTCGCGCGCCTTCAGTTTTTCGCAACTCGTGGCGAGCACCGCCGTGGCGGCAATCGCCAGTACGGCGACGACTTGGCGTTTCATTAGTTTCCAGCCTCCATCTGAGGTGTCATCAGCCCGACCTTATCGATACCCGCGCCATGCGCGATGTCGATGGCCTTCGCCACATACTGGAACTCCAGATCCGGATCGCCTTTCACAAAAACTACGCGCTCGGCACGCGTCTTGAAGATCTCTTCTAAACGCGGCCCCAGAGTAGCCTCGGTGGTATTCTCCTGGTTGATCATCATGGACTTGTCTTTATTGATCACTATCACCACCGTGCGCTGATCCGCCGCCGGAGGCGTACCCGGGGGAGGCGGTTGCGGGACCAACGCCTCCAGGCCTTTCGGCGTGAGCGGCGTGATGACCATGAAGATGATGATCAACACCAGCAGCACATCGATCATGGGCGTCATATTAATACTCGACATGGCGCCCTTTGCTCCCCCAACTGCCATTGCCATATGAAATTGCTCCTTCTTCTCTAAAGTGACGACTACTGCCCTGGCGCCGCGCCGGTAGTTGTCGCGGGCGTCTTCGTCTTCTGCTGCGCCTGTTCGGTCAGCAGCCCCAATTGATCCACGCCGGAAGCGCGCAAGTTATTCACTACGTCCACAACCTTCTCATACCGCGCACGGGAATCCGCTCTCACGAAGACCATCTTGTCCAGGCGATTGGTCAACATGTCTTTTACTTTAGTGGGAAGATCCGCGGCCGCCATCTGCGTCGTGCCCAGATAGGTCTTGCCGTCCCGTGTCACCGCAACGATGATCGCGTCGCTCTTATCGGCCGCCTGCATGGATATCGGATTCTGCGTCTTCACCATATCGACGCTGATGCCCTTCGATAACATCGGCGTGATGACCATGAAGATGATGAGCAACACCAGCATCACGTCCACCATGGGTGTCACGTTGATATCCGCGACGGGCGGTAGAGCCTTGGCCTTAATGATTACCGACATCGTAACTCTCCTGTCCGGACTCTATGAAGGGCGCGCCAGCCCAAGCCGGTGCGCCCCCCTTCAACTCGCCGGATATTTTCTTCCTTCCAGAAACTACTTACGACTGGCCGCGCCGCGCTGCGACCGCTTCAGGAAGTAGTCGATCAGCTCGGAGCTCGAATTACCCATTTCCACGTCGAACGCCTCGATCTTCCCGGTGAAGTAGTTGAACATCCACACGGCCGGGATAGCCACAAAGAGTCCGATAGCCGTGGTCACCAGGGCCTCGGAAATACCGCCGGCCACGGCGCCCAGACCGGTCGATTTCTCGGTCGAAATCCCCTTGAACGCGTTGATGATGCCCACCACCGTTCCAAACAGTCCCACGAAAGGAGCCGTGGAACCGATCGTCGCCAGACCGCTGATGCCGCGCTTGAGCTCGGCATGCACGATGGCTTCGGCGCGCTCTAAAGCCCGTTGGGAGGCCGCGATATCTTCGCCCGATATCTCAGAGCTCATCTGGTGGGCCTGAAACTCCTGCAGACCCGCCACCACCACTTTTGCTAAATGGCTCTTCTTATATCGGTCCGCGACCTTAATGGCCTCGTCCAGCTTGCCTTCCTTCAAAGCGCCTGCCACGGCCGGCGCAAACGCACGCGATTGTTTCCGCGCCGCGCTATAAGCCAGCAGGCGGTCGATCATAACACCGATCGACCAAGCCGACATCAGAAACAGGAGGATGACGACCAGCTTGGCCGGGACACCCATCTGTGCCCACAGAGAGCGCGGATCCCATCCGATAGGACTCGCCTCCTGTAGTAATAGAAACGCCCACACTTGCAATTGCAACATTGTCCTCTTCTCCTGCGAGTTGAATTAGTCTTTCCACCGGCGAAACGCCGGGCACTGCGCTCTCTACTGACTCAACGTAAAATTCACGTCGATCTGAGTAACCACCTCCACCGGCTCCCCATTCAGCAGAGTCGGCGCGTAAACCCACTGTTTCACCGCTTCCATGGCGGCCGGGACCAGCAGGGGATGCCCGCCGGCGACCGTGAGGTTCTGAATCGTTCCATCCTTGCCGATGATGGCGTTCAGGTGCACCACACCTGAGATGCGCGCTTGCTTGGCGAGCGGCGGATAAATTGGCTTGGGCTGGCGAATCAGCTTGGCCTGCTGCACGTTGCCGCCTACGCGTATGCGTTGGGGCGTCACCGGCTTCTCCACCTTCACCGGAGGCGGAGGAGGAGGCGCGGCCGACGGAACGGCTGAAATAATGCCACCGATCACGCCACCCGGGGTTCCTCCCGGAACACCGCCCGGAACGCCGCCAACTACGCCGCCGGATGACGGCGGAGGCAGCTCTTCCTCTTTGATCATGGCGATATCTTTGGGTACCGCTTTCGGAGCCATCAGGCGGCCGGCATCGAACTGCCGGGGGATCACGCGAACAATCTTGGGCGGAGCTGGCGCGGCCGGAGGAGGCGGCGGAGGCGGCGGAGGAGGAGCCACCAGGAAACTGCTCAACTGATTCTTGGGCAAAGCGTCAAAATAAATCATCGGGATCAGGATGGCTATCACGATCAGCAGCATCTGCCCGAGGAACGAGACTAACACTGTCCAGGGTTTTGTCTTCCCGACACCTTCGACAAAAGTTTGTTCGAACATACTGTTTCTCCTCAAAACCGGGAGCCCGTGCAGGCACGAGCTTCACGGCCAATCCGTCTCCGTCTCCCTCACTTCCCGACTTTGGTCGGGCTCTTGCGCGCCGGCAGCGGCTTGGGAGCCGTCGCCACCACCGGAGCTGTTCTCTTCCGGCCATCCACGTAATTATGCCAGAAAAGCACAATCGGGCTGGCCACAAAAACCGAAGAGTAAGTACCGATAATAATACCTACCACTAACGCAAACGAAAATCCATGCAGAACCGGGCCGCCAAACAAAAAAAGTGCTATTACCGTAAGGAAGGTCAGGCCAGAGGTCATGATAGTACGGCTCAGGGTCTGGTTGACGCTCTTGTTGATCACCGATTCCAGAGGCTCGCGGCGCAGCAGTTTCAGATTCTCTCGAATGCGGTCGAAGATCACGATAGTGTCGTTCATCGAATAGCCGACCAGGGTTAAGAGCGCCGCGATCACCGTCAGCGTAATCTCCTTGTTGAAGATAGAGAACAGCCCGATGGTAATGATCGTATCGTGGAAGCAGGCGATCACGGCCGCCACACCGTATATCCATTCGAAGCGAAATGCTATATATACCAGCATTCCCCCCAGCGCGTAAAGCGTGGCCAGCAGGGCCTTGGTTCGCAGTTCGGCGCCCACCTTGGGGCCGACCATTTGCACCTGCAAAATCGCGAACGGAGCCAGGTAGCATTGCGATTTGAGAACGTTAATAATAGCAGAGTTTACGCCGTGTACAGAGGCAAGCTCGTCGAAACTGTGGATCAGCCCGGAGCGCGGCGGCGTATTGCGATAGGCCAGTAAATCCGCCGCCAACTGGTGGAGCTGCTGATCGGAGAGCTGCACCCCGGCCTGCTGCAGCGGAACCGTCAGCCGGTCCAGCAGCTCGTTGGTCCCGGCATTGTTGAAGTCCAGCCTGCCGCTTTGCGGCTGTCCGAAGGTCGATTCGAGCGTATCCTGCATGGCCTTGCGGGCCACGTTCATCTGCTGCTCCGACATGCGCTCGGTGCCGATCACCACTTCGTTTTTGGACGCAATATCGGTGAACGGCTGCACGGAAACTTCGCCGGCGATCTTCTGCGATAGCGCAGTCCGGATTTTGTCCTCGGGCGGCACGCCATCCCATTTCACCGTCAGCTGCGTACCTTGTTTGAAGTCGATCCCGTAACGCAGTCCGCCTTTCAGCACGATACTGCTCAGCCCGGCTACGCTCAGCACCAGCGAGGCGATGATGAAGGGCCACTTCATGCCCAGAAAATCGAAATTTGTTCTTTTAAAGATTTCCATCGAAAGACGCCATACCAGTGCCTAACATTATTTGGACACCGGATTTTTCAGAATTGTTCCCTACCCGCTCCCATGGCCGCCCACGGCCATTCCCCCTCAAATACTTAACTCCGCCAACTGCCGGCGGCCGGACAACTCGTAATCGAAGATCACCTTCGACACAAATACTGCCGTGAAAACGTTTGCGATCAGGCCGATAGTCAACGTCACGGCAAAGCCGCGCACCGGCCCTTCTCCGAAGATGAATAGAAAAGCGCAGGACACTACCGTGGTGACGTGCGTGTCTACAATGGTCCACCAGGCTTTGGAGAAGCCGGCATCCACCGCTGAAACGATGGCCTTACCCGTACGCAGCTCTTCACGGATACGCTCGAAAATGAGAACGTTGCTGTCGACCGCCATACCGATCGTCAGGATGACTCCGGCGATCCCCGGAAGCGTCAAGACGGCTTTGAAGTAGGAGAGCGCGGCCATCAGGATCACCGTGTTCAAGAATAGCGCCAGCACCGCGTTGACCCCGCTGCGCTTGTAGTACACCAGCATCACCACAACCACGGCGGCCAGGCCCGCGAGGCCCGCCACGATCCCCGCGTGAATCGAATCGGCGCCCAGCGACGGCCCCACCGAGTTCTCGTTCAGAAACTGTATCCCCGCCGGCAGCGCACCCGCGCGCAATACCAGCGCCAGGTCCGAGGCCTCCGGCTCGCTGCCGATATTGGTGATGCGGCCGCTATCCTCAATGCGGCTCTCGATGGTGGCCACGCTCACAATCTGCTTGTCCATGACCACCGCCAGCTTGTTGCCGATATTCTGTTCGGTAAACCGCCCGAAACGCTTGCCGCCGTCCGGACTAAGCGTGAAATCCGTCTCCCAGGCGCGCATTTCACCCTGGCTGGCGCGCGCATTGCGCATGTCGGTGCCGCGCACCACAGGCGTCTTGCTGACCAGATACCAGCTTTCGCCGCGGTCTCCGCGCGGGGCCTGCTGCACCAGCTTGGTATTCAGCGGCAGCACGCCACCCTTCTGTGCCAGGGCCGCCTCGCGGCTCGGATACGCGCTCGGATCCTTGACTTCATCGATCTCCAGTTGCGCGGTGGTCTGCATGATATCTTTCACGCGCGCCGGATCGTCCACGCCCGGCAGCTCCACCAGAATCTCGTAGTCCGTACCGGACTGACCGTACTGCTGCACGGTAGGCTCGGTAAGCCCGAGCTGGTTAATGCGATTGCTGATGGTCTGAATGGATCGCTCGACGGTATCGCGCTTCAGCGTGACCAGATCGGAGGTCCGCATGTCCATACGGTAGTCGGTGGAGTTCAACGGCGTGAGCGTCCATTGCGGGAAGCGCTCCGAGATCAGGTTGCGGAAGGCCGAGGTTTTCGCCAGCGGCACACCTTTGACCGTAATCTGGATCTTGTCGGCATCTTCCACGGTAGCGGGATCGTTGCGGTCGATACCCGCGTAATCCAAATTCTGCTTGCGCATCTCGTCCTTCATGCGCTCGATGGCCTGATCGGCCTCTGTCTTGACCGCGTCCTGTACCTGAACCTGCAGCACCAGGTGGCTGCCGCCCTTGAGATCCAGCCCCAGCCGGATGTGGTTGCGCAGGTTCTCCTTAAGTTCGGCGCCCGACTTCGGAAAGCCGGTGATGCCGAAGATACACACCAGGATCGTCACTACGATCACGATGGTCCTGCCTGTTAAATTCTTTCGCATGAGGAATTGTGCCTTGCTTAATGTATAAAACTGCTCTTATTTCTTGCCTTCGCCGGACACCAGGCTGGAGACCGCGCTGCGGGCGACCTGCAGTTTGACGTTGTCCGGCTTCACCCGCAACACCAGCGTGTCGTCTTCGCCGATCGAAATGATAGTCCCAACAATGCCGCCGCTGGTAAGCACCACGTTCCCATTCTGTAAGGAGGTCAACATGGCCTTCTGCTGCTTTTTCTGGCGCTGCATGGGAAGAAACAGAAGGAAGTAGAAGATTCCGAAGATCAGGAGAATGGGCAGGAAGCCCAGCAAAGAAGAACCCGGTGCCGAAGTTTGGAGAATAAGATTCTCAAGCACGTTGGACGACTACTCGATTTCGACCGCCACGGAGCGCACGGTCCGCAAATATTCAGGATATCCACCCGATAGTATAGCGTGTCTGATCTCGCGCATGATGTCAAGGTAGCGCCTGATGTTGTGCAGCGTGGCGAGGGCGGCATACAGGATCTCGCCCGCTTGAAACAGATGACGCAGGTAGGCTCGCGAAAAGCTGGTACAGGTGTAGCAGGAGCACGTCGGATCGAGAGGCCGCGGATCGTCCTGATAGCGGGCCTGCTTGATGCGCAGCGGCCCCGCGGAGGTAAACAGGAAGCCGTTGCGGGCGTTGCGCGAGGGCAGCACGCAATCCATCATATCTATCCCCAGGGCCACGTATTCGGGCAGTTCCTCCGGCATTCCAACGCCCATGGCGTAGCGCGGCCGGTGGCGCGGCAGCAGCGCTTCGGTGGCTTCCACCATCTCGAGACTTAACGGGCGCGGCTCGCCCACCGAAAGGCCGCCGATGGCGTAGCCGTCCGTATCCAGCTCGACCATTTCGCTTGCGCAGGCACGCCGCAAGTCCGCGAACATGGAGCCTTGCACGATGGGAAACAACGCGTGGCGCGTCGAGAGCGAGCCGCGCCGCTGTTCGAAATAAGCGTGGGCCGCGCGTGCCCAGGAGACTGTCCGCTGCATCGCCGCCCGCGCATATTCGTGGCTCACGGGATAAGGCGGACATTCGTCGAGCATCATCATAATGTCGCTGCCCAGGGTCAACTGCGTTTCGACGGTGGATTCCGGCGTGAAGCGGTGCGTATCGCCATTCAAATGGGATTGGAAAACGACGCCGTCGCCGGTGATCTTGCGCAGGCCGCTTAAGCTGAAGACTTGATATCCGCCGGAATCGGTGAGAATCGCCCGCGGCCACGACATGAAGCGATGCAGCCCACCCATGCGGCGGATGAGATCCGCGCCCGGCCGCAAGTAAAGATGATACGTGTTCGCGAGCAGTATGCCGACGCCGAGCTCCCCGGCCAGCTCGCGCGGCGCCAAGCCCTTCACCGTTGCCTGCGTTCCTACCGGCATAAACACAGGAGTTTCGATGACACCGTGCGGAGTGTGCAGCAACCCGGCGCGCGCCCGCGTCACCGGGCATTCGGCCTGAATCTCGAAAAGGAATTTCTCTGGCGGCAACCGCCTTCAGTCTATACGATCGGGAAGCGCGATCTTGAGGGTGCCCTATCGCACAAAGGAACTGAGCCTGCTGATATTTTGCGAGAGGTCACAAGATATGAAAGCCACATTCTTACTGTTAATCGGAGTCGCCGCCCTTAGCGCGCAGGTTCCCAATCCTACGCAGCAATCGACCCCGGCGCCGGAGCAGACCGGGCAGCCCATGCCGATCTTTCGCGTCACGGTGGTCTCACGCACGGTCAAAGCCATTAACTATCATCATCGTTCCGGGTCCACGAACATCGATTTTCGCGGCACCGATCTGTTACCTGCCGCACGCGGAGAGGCGCAGGTGGACAGCAAAATGGGGTCTACGAAAGTCGACGTCCATGTGAACCATATGACTCCCGCGAACCAGTTTGGGCCGGAATATCTTACCTATGTGTTATGGGCCGTCACGCCCGAGGGCCGCGCCGAGAATCTCGGTGAACTGGCGCTCAGCGGCGATCACAGCAGTCTGTTGGCTACCAGTTCCCTGCAGGTATTCGGCTTGATCGTGACAGCCGAGCCTTATTTCGCTGTCACCCAGCCGAGCGACGTCGTCGTCATGGAAAATTTCGTGCGTAACGACACTACCGGCACCATCGAGCAGGTAGACGCCAAGTACGAGCTATTGCAGCGCGGACAATACATCTTGAACCGCACCAATTACCAACCCGTAAAGATCAACCCCAAAGGTCCCCTGCAATTGGCGGAAGCCGAGAATGCCGTGGAGATCGCTCGTTTGGCTGGCGCGGACCGCTATGCCGCCGATACTTTCGAGAAGGCCACTATCGCCCTGAAAAATGCGGAAGATTTTACCATCGGGCATGGCGGAAAAGCGGTCGAGACCAACGCGCGCGAAGCCGCGCAGATGGCGGAAGACGCCCGCATCATCACTTTCCGTAAAATGCGCGAAGAGCAGTTAGCCCAACAGAAAGCGGCCGCCGAGCAGGATAGGGCCACCGCCCTGTCGGAAGCCGAGGCCCGCCGGAGGGCCGATGAACAGCGCGCCGCCGCCGATGCCGCCGCAGCCCAATCTGCTCAGGCCAGGGCAGCAGCCGATGCCGCCCGCGCCCAAGCCGAGCAACAGCAGCAACAGGCTCAGGCCGAGGCCGAGCGTGCCCGTCAAGCGGCCGCTCAGGCCGAGCAGCAGCGCCTGCAGGCTCAGGCCGACGCCGATCGCGCCCATCAGGCAGCCGCCCAGTCGGAGGCGGAGAAAGCTCAGTTGCGCGAGCGCCTGATGCAGCAGTTGAACTCGGTCCTCGAAACGCGGGAAAGTGCGCGCGGCCTGATTGTTAACATCAACGACGTGCTGTTTGATTTTAATAAATACACGCTGAAAACGGGCGCCCGCGAGAAGATGGCCAAGGTCTCCGGAATTCTGCTGGCCTATCCCGGCCTGAAGCTTCAACTCGAGGGCCATACCGACGCCATTGGAAGCGACGACTACAATCTCAAACTCTCGCAGCAACGCGCCGATGCAGTGCGCGACTTTCTGGTCGAGCAGGGCGTGCCTGTGGCTAATATAAGTGCTGTCGGGCTCGGAAAAGACAGTCCGGTAGCTTCCAACGATACCGCCGCCGGCCGGCAACAGAACCGCCGCGTAGAGCTGGTCGTCTCAGGCGATGTGATCGGAAGCCAGGTTGGATCGCCGGTCGCCGCGCCGTTTCCGGCCGCAGTGGCGCCGCAACAGTAGCTTACCAAAATTACCCAGCTTTCTTATGGGCGGGAGCCGGCTTCTTCGGGGGAGCCGGCTCTTCTTTTAGTAAAGCCTCAATCTGCTCGCGCATATTCTTGTCCAGGTCGTCACCGAAGAATTTGTCTTCGCCGCGGTACTGCGCCCGGATGATGCCCTCGCGATCGATAAAGACCAACTGCGGCATAATCAGTCTCATCATAGGCGAGTGCTGCAAATAGTCAAGCATCGCCATCTGGTCGTTAAAGCCGACCGGAAACGGAGGCTGAAAGTTCTTGATGAAATCCTGCACGTGCGTCGCCGCCATATCTTCCACGGCGCTAGCCACCACTTGCAGCCCCTGCGGACCGAATTCCTTTTGCATCGTCGACAAGACCCTCACCGCCTTCTGGCAATGCGAGCAGTAAGTGAGGATGAAGGCGACGATACATATCTGGCCTTTATACTGGCTCAGCAGGATCTGTTTTCCGCCGGCCATCTTAATTGCGAAATCCGGAGACGGGCGCGGCACCTCAGCGGCTGTCGCGAGACTCGTGGCCAGGCATATCCCGGCCAGCATACGCAGAGGACCATGCTTGAGCATGACCGTAGTTTAACGCACCGGAAGTTTAACGCACCGGAAGTTTAGCGCACCGGATCGATGGGGCTTTCAGCGCCTTCGAGGCTGGTCACCGTGTTGCCCGTCCATTGCAACAGGAAGTAGCCATCGTCGCCGAGACCAGCAACGGAAGCATCGCTTTCCGACTTGATCTCCAGCCGCTTCCACTTCTTTCCCAACAGCGTTCGGTACAGCCCGAAGTACTGTTTGGCGGCAGCCGCATCATCCCAATCGGAGGCATAGAGCAACACCACACGCTCCGGAGCGCGGCGCTCGACCAGGGCGTAGGTGCCGCCGCGCCAATGCGGCGAGACCGCCGCCGATTGATCGCTACCGAGGTATTGCTCGAGCAGAATCGCATGATCCAACTCCCCCACAGTACCATCGGCGATGCGTTTGTATCCGTGCGCCCCGGGAAATTGGGGCAGCGCCGGATGAGTGGGAGCTTGATTGGAAAAATACGCGTCCGGGTGCAGAATCTGCCGGGTAGATAACGGCGCGCGCCGGAACACTTCCGCAAATGCACTCTTTCCCATCCGCTGATATACCGCATTTTGAAAGAGCAGGCCTTTGGTGTACGGAAACACCAGCGTCTGCCTCAAATACAAAGGCTCTCCCTCAAATACCGGAAATTCTCCCGCACCGGCTTCGATACTATGCGCCATAGTCTCGAGCAGCGCCGGCGAGGAGGCCAGCGACTGACCGGCCTTGCGCGCCAGGTACTCCGCCATGAGCCAGGACGCTTGCCCCTCCATCACGGCCAGTCGCGCGAGCGACCCGTCGTCGCTCTTGCGGCCCTGCTTGATGAACCTGCCCAGGTTAACATTCTGATCCGCCAGGGCGTGCCCTAACTCGTGTACTAACGCGGGTTCTCGCGTGGCTGAGGGCGTCCAGTCCGTGATGAAGAGTTTCTTCCGGTTGAAGTCGTAGAAAGCGGCGGCCTGCTCTGTCAGCAGATCGACAGTGTTCTTGGCCAGATCGAAGTCTTGCGGCACCAGCCCGAATTTCTTGAGCGTGAGTTCTTCTACGCGCACTTCCTCCGGCGTGGAGACATCTTTCATGCGTTTCTCGAGGAATGCCTTCACCTTGTCGCGACTGATGATCTCGGCTGGCACGCTGTGATGGATCTTAAAGCCTGTGATATCGCTGAGATCGCGCAGGATGGCGCCGATCTCGCTGAAGATTTCGCTGGATTGATCGCGCTCGGCCGCCGATTGCGCGCGCGCGCCACAGGCGGCGGCCAGAAGTGCCAGAACAACGGCCGGGAGCCGCACGCACCGCGATGGGAACCGGCATGGCAATTTTCAGAATACCGCACCGGTGAAGCCGGTCCTCGATTACGCGCTAGAATGGAAGAACCAAGGAGAAGCGATTGGCGGAAGACAAACTATATAAAGCGGAATATCTGGGCAGCGGCACCTTCAACATCAGCAAGCCCAAACGTACGAAAGCCAAAAGACGGCAAACCAACCTGAAGAACCCGCAGCGCCGCGCGCGCAAGTAAGGCGATCACCCCCGCTCGCGGCGGTTCCGGCCCATGGCCCGAAACAACGCTTCGAGCGCTGCTTTCTGAAGGACAAAGGCTGTCGCAAAACTGCCTACCAGCGTCGCACCCACGACAAAGGTTTCCATGTCCGGTTCTCTCGTCCGACAGATTAGCAATTGTAATGCCAGGCGCCGCGGGCGCAGCGTTACTTCTGCAGCAGCACGGTGAACGTGCTGCCCGCGCCTGGCTGGCTGGTCAATTCCACGGTTCCGTGATGGGACTCGGCGATCCATTTGACGATCGAAAGACCCAGACCGAATCCTCCCTGCTCGCGGGAGCGGGCCGAATCTACACGGTAGAAACGCTCGAAAACGTGCGGTACGGCTTCCGGGGAAATGCCGATCCCTGTGTCGGATACTTTGATGCGAACCGCCGCGTCATCCACTTCCAATTCGACCCAGATCCGGCCATCGACAGGCGTATAACGGATGGCATTCTCGAGCAGGTTCGAGGTAAGGCGCCGCAGCAGCTCAGGATCGCCGTTGAACATGACGTCCCGGGGACACCGGCACTCGAGCCTGACACCTTTTGCGATGGCCAGAGGTTGTAGCGACCGGCAGCATTCGGAGAGCAGGTCATCCAGATAAAACGGCTCGATCTCGAGCATGACACTATCAGCATCTACGCGCGCCAGATTCAACAGATCGTCGACGAGGCGGGACAGACGCCGGGCCTCGTCGTGGATAATCGCTATGGATTCCTTATATTCCCCCAGCGGCCGGTCCGCGGCCAAGGCCACATCGGCTTCGCCGCAGATGATGGCGAGCGGCGTGCGCAGCTCATGGGAGGCGTCCGCGACAAACCTGCGTATGGTGGCGAAAGAACTGTCCAGGCGCGCGAGCAGCTCATTGAAAGCGTTTGCCAGAGCCTGAAACTCCTCGCTGGACGCGCCGGCCTCCAGACCGTTCTGAAGGTTTCTGTCAGTAATACTCTTGGCCTGCTCCGCCATGCGGCGGACGGGAGCCAGGCTCCGGGTAGCCAGCAGAAAGCCGCCGAGCCCCGCGACTGCCACGGCCAGGGGCAGCCCAATCCAGAACATCTTGCGCACCAGAAGCAAATCCGCCGCGATCGGATCGAGGCTCCGCGAGATCAGTACGACAAATGGGCGGCCGCCGAGCGAAAAGGGATATGCAAGGCCGCGGGTTCCGCCGTTGCCGCCACTGGTGATCAACGCCGGTTGGCCTCGCGCGAGGGCGCTGGCGACCACAGACGAGAGCTCGCGTGGTCTTATGGGAGCGCTTCCGGCCAGCAACTGCCGCCCTTCGAAAATAGCCACCGGCAGGCTCTTCTCGCGCAGCTCGGAAAGGGTTTCGCCTGCCCCGGCGGAGGCGTCGCCGTGGTTCTCGTCCACCTCGCTCCGAAAAACCTGCGTGGCCATTCTGGCCTGCGAGAATAAGGCGTCGTCTAAACGCCGGTAGAGGGCCCCGGAAAGCGCGCGGTACAGGAGAACGCCAAACAGCACGAAGACCAGCGTGAACAGCAGCAGGTACCAGGCGGTGAGCTGTAGCCGGAAGCTCCTAATCATCGGATTTCACCGGCTCCGCGGACAAGACGTAGCCCTCACCGCGCCGGGTATGAATCAGCCGCGGCGCGAAACGCGTGTCGATTTTCGTACGCAGGCGCTTCACATAGACATCGATGATATTGGAAAGCGGATCGAAGCTCTCGTCCCAAACGTGCTGCGAGATCTGCTCGCGATTGACTACCCGGTTCTCGTTGAGCATCAGAAATTCGAGCAGCGCATACTCCTTGGCCGTCAGGGTGATGAGCGACGATGCTCTTTTGACGGCGTGCGTTCCCGTATTCAGAGTCAGGTCCGCTACGCGCAAGGTCTCCGGGCGGAATTGGGCCGCTCTGCGCGACAAGGCGCGCAGCCGGGCCAGCAGTTCTTTGAAGTCGAATGGCTTGGTGAGATAGTCGTCGGCCCCGCAATCGAGGCCCGCCACCTTATCCTCGACCGTACCCCGCGCGGTCAGCATGAGGATCGGAGTGCGGAAACCTCGGGCGCGAAGCTCGCGGCAAACGGTGTACCCGTCTTTGACCGGCAACATTACGTCCAGAATAACCGCGTCGTACTCGCTTTCGCCAGCGTAGTAGATAGCCTCCTCGCCGTCGCGCGCGACATCCACTGCGTAAGCGTTCTCGCGCAAACCTTTGGCGAGGACCCGCGCCACACGGGGCTCATCCTCTACCAGTAAGATCTTCACCGCAGACCCAATGCCCGCCCACTATTGTTGCGTAACGAGGGTGAATAGACGGTGAACGCACTGGAGCGTTCTCAAACGACTTTTTAGCGGGCTGTAACGATGGGGATGCGCCACTCGGTGTGCACATCCCGGACGCCCTGATAACCCGCGGGGATCTCTTCCAGGAAAATGGTGAACTCAGTCTTGAGGCGCTGATGGCCGCCGATCCAGCGATAGGCCGGCGCGCCCAGTAGTGAACCTCGCTCGACGCTGGCTCGCAGGCCCTCGGCGAACGGTGAGGAGCCGAATTCAATTCCGCGCGCGATCACCTGACCGTTCCACGGCAATTCCGTGATGCTGTGATTCTCCTGCCAGTCCGCGATCCAATCGTTTCCCTCACTCGGAAAGACATACCCGACCAGGACACGGTAGTCGGGATGGTAGATCGTAAAGAACTGTTCTTTGCGCGCGGGATCGGTCCGCATCGCATAGTAGCTGCCGGAATTGGGCTTAGCTTGAAACACACGTAGCTCGCCGGGTGAACTGGCCGGCGCATGGCCTTCGCGAGCGACCTCCGTTCCCGATGAATCGAGCACGGTCTTCCCCGGTTCGGCGAACGGAGGGCCGAAGGTGGCGTGCTCCATCCATTGGATGGGGCGGTCAAAGGGCGCAAGGTTCTCCACCCACTCCTGCACGTAAACTGTGCGCATGCCGCGCGGCAGGGTAACGGCGCGTTCGACGCGGAATTGCGTTTTGGGCAGATCGGCGCCGTACCAAAGGGTGACGCCATCGGTGTTCACCTCTTGCTTCATCTCGCGCCACCGCACGATGGGTGCCTCGCCATGATTGCCCAGGCCGGCGCGCGCCTCGTCCGCCGAGGGTGGACCGTAAATCGGGAAACAGAGCAGGTGCCCCATGTACCCGCTAGAAAGCCAGCGATGAGGAGTAGAGCCATAAACTGCATCATCCCGCGCCGGATCGTAGGCATACGGCTCGATGGTGGGATAGTGCGGCACACGCATGGGGTTGAGGCTCTTGCTGGGGTCATCGGACAACAACCGGATCTCTACGATATGGCCGCCGCCGGCAAGCAGGCTCACGCGCATCCAGCCGTTGGAAAGCACCCAGGCCTGCCGGCCGCTGAAGGTCTCCTGGTGTATGGAGGCCATGGGGATCTTGGTCAGATCCTGCACCTCGATCCGTGTGCCATCGGGGTCCCAAAGATTGAAGGCCCAAATATCCTCGGCGTTTACTCGCGGCCGGAAATCGGACGGCAGCACCGCGCCATGCGCCAGTACATAACGGTGGGCTGCATGAATGTCGGCGACCTCGAAATTGATGTGCTGCATGGAACCTACGGCGCCGCGGTCGAGAGGCCCGGAGTGGATCATCAACTCGATAATGTCGTGGCGCTCGCCGGGAAGCATGAGTTTCACCAGGCGCAAGTCTCCGGGCGCCGGCTCATAGCGCCAGAACTCTGTGCAACCGAGATCGTCACGATAGAAGTGAAGTACGGATTCCAATTGGTCGCGCCCCACGATTACTCCTACGTGTTGCAGATGGCTCGAGATGCGGGGCGAATCGAGGAACTTGCCGCTGGCCTGGCGTTCCAGCGAACCTGTGCGGTATTCGATGAACGCAATGCGGGTGCCTTCGGGCGCCTGCAATGACAGGGACAGGTCACCTCTCGAATCCTTCATTGGCCCGCCAGCCGGGAGCCCTCGGGAACGCAGCAGGCGCAGAAGTAATCGGATATCCGTGGTCTCGAGTGCAATATAGGCGAGGCGTACGTTTTCCTGCGGGTTTAGTCCGGTAGCGATTTCAATGTATTGCCGATCGCTGACCTTGTATAAGGCCACACCTGCGGGCGCGTCAGGAACTCGCGGCAACCCCAGCACGCCGCCGTAGAATGCCTGGGCTTTATCAGCGTCAGTAACCCGGTACCCTACTCGCGCGATACCGGCTATGGGCAACTGCTGTGCGACGCCGGCGGCGGGCGCCAGAAGGAACAGCGAAGCGAGCACCGGCCAGGGGCTCGAACTGTTGCGCGATCCGGACATGGTCGTCGATCTGCCTTTGCAGTCTATCAGAATGTCCGATCGAGTTGAGCTCACTCCGTGCGAATTGCCGTAATCGGATCGATGCGGACGGCACGCAGCGCGGGGAAAAGGCAGCCTAGAATCGTCATCAATACGCACAAGCAGGCGACTGCCAGGAAGGTGAGCGCGTCGCCTGGCTGTACGCCCGCCAGGAGCGCCTGCATGGCCCGGCCTGCGGCGTAAGCCAGACTCACGCCAAGCAGGACGCCCACCGCGGCCAACCACATGCCCTGCCGCAGAATCATTTTGACAATCGTGCTGGATTGGGCGCCAAGCGCGACGCGTACTCCGATCTCCTGGGCGCGGCGGGATACGGCGAACGACAACAGACCGTGGATACCGACACCGGCCAGAAGGAAGGCAATGGCCGCAAATGCGCCGAGCACGCGCACCTGAGTCGACCGCGAGGCGGTCTGCTCCTCCACAATCTGCGCCAAGGTCCGTACATCGGAGACCGGCTGTTCCGGGTCCGCGCCGCGTATAATGCGCCGGAGTGCCGGCAGCAGCGCTTCGGCGTTCGCCGAGCTCCGCACCACCAGGTCCTGCGGACTATAGAAAGAGAACCAGCCATCCTGCACCTGTTTGTAGGGCAGGTAAACCTGGGGCTCGCTGGACCTCTCCAATCCGCGTACCCGTATATCTCCCACGACGCCCACCACGCTACGATCGTGCGTCGCGAATTGGAAGTGCCGGCCGAGCGGATCCTGGTCCGGCCAGTAGCGGCGCACGAATGACTCGCTCACCACCGCCGCAAAAGCCCGATCGATGGTATCGGAATCGCTGACATCCCGGCCTCGATGCAGCGGAATGCCCATGGCAGCGAAGAATCCAGGCGTTACAAAACGCATGCTGGCGGTGTGTGCTTCGGTGCGATTTTCGGGCTCGCCGCCGATCGACACGGGCCAGATTCCGCCGCGCATCACCATCGGCAAAAAGCTGATGTAGGCCGCGGCAGAAACGCCGGGCAAAGCCCGCGCATCCGCTAGTACACGCGAGTAGAACTCCGCCCGCCTGGCGGTTGCCTCGTATCTCGGCATGGGCAGCGCGGTGCACAAAGTCAGGACGCCGCCGGGGCGGAAGCCGGGGTCGGTCGCCTCAATCCTCCACAGCGCCCGCATCAGTAAACCCGCCGAGACCAGCAGCACTACCGACGCCGTTACTTCCGCAATCACCAACGCAGAGCGCAGCCGCTCTTTTCGCCCGCCCCCTGCGCGTGCGCCTTCGCGCAATCCGCCCAGATCCGCATTGCCGGACGCGCGCAGCGCCGGAACCACGCCGAAGCCAAGCCCGGTCAAACCCGTGAGCAGGGCCGCGAAGATCAACACGCGGACATCGACTGAGGGCGTTTGGGCGATCGGCAGGCTGCCCGGAACCAGCCGGCCGAGCAGCGGTACGATCACGACCGCCGCCGCTACGCCGAACAAGCCTCCCAGCGCGGCCAACACCAGGCTCTCGGTCACCAATTGGCGCGCCAATCGCTCCCGGCCCGCTCCCATGGCCGCCCGCACCGCCAATTCCCTCTGCCGGGAAAGAGCACGCGCCAGCAGAAGATTCGCGAGATTGGCGCAGGCGATCAACAGGACGCAGAGCGCCGCACCGCCCAGCGCCACCAGCAGCAAGCGCGATTGCTCCGATAATTCATCGCTCAAACGAACCACGCTGGCGCCGGTGTCCTTATTTTCTTTTGGATACTGGCGTTCGAGCCGGGCCGCCACTACATTCATCTCCGCTCTTGCCTGTTCGAGTGAGATACCCGGCCGAAGCCGCGCCACTACGTTCAGGTAGTTGTCGCCGCGCTCCGCAAAATCCTGTTCCTGCCAACGCGTGGGCGTCCATATTTCAGCCTCACGGCTCGGAAAGTGAAAGTCCGGGGGCATCGCTCCGATAATAATAAAGGGCTCATTGTCGAGAATGACGCGTCGTCCGAGCACGCCCGTATCGCCGCCGAATAAGGACTGCCACAGCCCGTAGCTCAGCAACAGCGTCCCGGGCGCGCCTGCCCGGTCGTCGGCCGCGGTGAACAGGCGGCCGATCAGAGGGCGCACGCCCAGCATGGCCAACAGATCGGCCGTTACCGCTGTTCGCTCAAGCCGCTCCGGATCGCCCTGACCCACCAGGTTCACCGCCCGGTCGTAGAAGGCTCCCATGCCTTCCACGGCCGTGCTCATGCGCTTCCAGTCTCGATAATTGGCGGGAGATAATTCCATCCGCGCATAGCCCGGCAGACGCTCCCACAACTTCACCAGCCTCTCCGGCGCGGCGAAGGGCAGTGGCCGGATCAACACGAAGTCCGTTACCGAAAATGCAGCCGTGTTCGCTCCCACGCCCAGCGCGGTCACCAGAATGGCGGTGAGCGCAAAGCCCGGGGAGCGCAGCAGACAACGCGCCGTGTATCGCAGATCCTGCCGCAGAATATCCCAGTGCGCCGCCGCGGCATTGCGCAGAATATCGGCCAACGTTACCGCCCAGAGGGCGGCTACCGCGGCGCCCGAAGCGTCGCGCCGGCGGCGGGCAAAAACGGCGCGCATTTCCTCGCCATATTCCGCGCGAAATGAAGCGGGATAAAGGTGCAGCGCAGCCCTATAGGCGCGCATCATGCCCTGCCCGGCGCCAGGCCCCGCGCGCGCGCCATGTCGACCAGTTGGGTAAGCCGCCTCGCTTCAGCCCGCGCCACAGCCGTTCCAAACGGCGCGATCCGGTAATATCTGCGCCTTTCGTCATCCAGCTCCGGAGCGGGACGCTCCTGAGTTTCGACGATCAATCCCTGCTCGAGCATACGCTGGATCGAGCGGTACAAAGTCCCGGCGCTGAGCCTGAGCGCGCCTCCGGTGCGAGCCGCCACATCCTGGATGATGGCGTAGCCGTGGCGGTCCTCGTCGGCCAGCGCCAGTAATATGTGGAAAGTGGAAGGCGGCAAAGGAAGCAGCTCATCCGGTGGTCCGTCGGCCGGCATATTTTCGATTGTAGCCGCACCAGATAGATTGTCAACGGGTATATCCGTTCTGCGAGTAGTGCAGGGCGGCCATCTTCACATTGCGGTTGCGGCGTTCACCCCGACTTAGGCATTGATTATAACAATTCGTATAATTAATTACCTTGACGGAACGCTATGTGCGTGGTATTGTCTGAAAGTTCACCGGTGTAGCTGTGTGCGCAAGAGCGATATTATCCGGCAAAGTTCTAGACGTACTGATAGATACTTGTTTGCCCCTTTTTTTTGCTGCTATCTTTTGTTAATTAGGGTAGATTATCCAAAGAGGGTATTCGAATGGTATGCGCCAAAGGTTTACGAAGTGTGCGCCTGGGCTTCGGCGTGCTGTTTCTAGGGGCGGGTCTCTCCACGGTACAGGCCTCCATCATCGACGTCGATAGCAATGGCGGCCCCGATGAATATAATGTGGAAAACGGGGTGTCTGTGAACCCGGATGTGGCCATCGCAGTAAGTCCGTCCTGGGCGCCTGACGGCACGGGATTCGAATGGGTCTCATACGCCGCCACGGGTTGCAATACTTTCGTGGTCTTAACCGGTGTTTGTGCAGCCGGAGTTGACAACCCGGCCGCCGCCGCTTCCCCTATTACGCTGCCTACGCCTAGCACGCCGACCGCAATATTTTTTAACAACTTTACGCTTCCGGCCGGCGACACTTACAGTGGGACTCTGAGCGTCTGGGCCGACGACACAGCGCGGGTTTATCTCGATGGCGTTCTCCTGATCGACGCCAACCCCGTTCCGGGCAACAACTGCGCGGACGCGCCAGTCGGATGCCTGCCGGACATGGATTACACGGTCAATCTGGCGTCGCTCGGCATTCTTACAGCCGGGATCAACACGCTCGAGATCGACGCATACCAGTTTCTCGGAGGCAGCCCGTTCGGCGTGATGTACACTGCCGCCATCGACGCCGAGTCCCCCGATAGCCCCGCCCCCGAACCAGCCAGCTACGTCTTGATGGGGTTGGGCCTGGCTGCGATAGGCTTAGTGGCTCGGCGCGCCCGCCGCGCTTAGCGGTCGACCGGCCGGTCTCCCGCCAGCACCAGCCCGGAGGGCAGTTCTTCTCCGAAGATTCGCCCCAGGGCGCGCTCGTCACGCTGCTCCTCGCCGTCGAGCGCCGCCAGGTTGCGCGCGGCGTGAGGCAGGCTCTCGAGTTTCCTCCGTATCGCGATCAGGGTAGCGGACGCCAGATCCCGCGTGGGATCTTCGGTGCGGCGCGCTATGGCGACCAAAGCATCGGCCGCACCGGGCGCATCGACGGCCAATAGCGCTTCGGCCCAGCGGCCCGCGACAGCCGGCGGCAATACCAGGTTGATCGGCCCGTAAAACAACTCTCGCGCGCCCAGACGCGACAGGCACCACAACTCGCTTTCCCGGAAGTCGCCCCCTTTTATTTTGCGTACGAGCGCTTCACCAAGTTCGGTGCGCGTGCCGGCCGGCAGCAGTTCCAGGCTGGACGCCGCGCGCCACATCTCCCGCGCCAGGCTGCTATTGAGCCGCTGTTTTTTGCCGCCGCGCGGGAGCAGAAAGGCAGAGAGCCGCTGGTAGATATCGCCCTGCTGGTTGCGATTCAGCCCGCCTGCCACACGCCCCCAAAAGATCCACCAGTCGATCTCGCACTGCACCTGATTGGAATATTGCAGACCGGAGGCATACACGCGCCGCGCCTGCTCGATACGCCAATCGTCTCCCGGATACCCGAAGCCCGGACGCAGGCAAAAGCCGCACAGGTTGAGCCAGCGCGCCTCGTAAGCGGGACTCTTCTTGCGGCCGTCGGCCGATCCCAGAAAAACATCGGCTAATTGCCGGATGGCGGAAAGCGGCCACGAATTCTTACCCAGCCCCAGAATCTGTTCCAGCCTGGCGGGTAATTCCTCCGGCACGATGGGCGATTTTGCGCCCGGCGAAAACACCGCCGGAACCAACGCCAGCGCCTCGCCGAGCGCCTGTTCGCCGATTACGGCCGCGGGCTTGCGTGCGGCCGTTTCGGCGGCAGCCTTGCGCAATTCAAACTGTAATCGCCAGCGGTTTTCACTAATCTTCGATTCGCACCAGGTCTCGAGCGTACCGAGTTCGGTCAAACGCGCGCCCAGTTTCACCGGGACGAGGCGCTCGCCGGCTTTACCGAAACGGATCACGGCGTTGAGCGGAGCGTGCACGTGCAAATCCGGTCCGAGCGCTTCCAATTCGAGGACATCGCCCAGGCGATCGTCGCTGCGCGTCAGCGAGCTGTACAACCGGAAAGATACGGGCTTATTGGCCACCAGTTGCAAGGCATCATTATCGATTTCGAGCGTAGCGCCCTCTTCGGCGCCGCGCGGCACCAGGCAAACCGCAGTCTGTCCGCCAATTCCGATGTAATAGGTACGCGGCAGGCCGCCCCGCACCAGCACGCCGCTGCCGGTCGAGCGCACGTACGAGTAGTAGGCGGCGCCGGCCGCCACGGCCAGATCCAGGTCGCGGTTTTCCAAAATTTCGGGCCGCTTACCGTACCAGTGCCCCACCGCATCCGCCACGCGCTGCCGCAAAACTTCGGGGATGAAAAAGCCGCCATTGAACAGAATGGCATCCGGGGCCTGGCCCGCGCTTTCGAGAAATGCGTTCAAGTGCCTGGTAACCGCCGGGTCGGAGACGTAGGGCAGGCCAAGTTCACGGAAGAGGCTGCGCTTTTCTTCCTTGGGCGCATCGCCCCGCTCGGTGATCGGAAGAAAACCTTCGAGCGCCAGCTCCAGAGCTTCTGCGCGCAGCACCTCGGTCTTCAGCGCCTTGCCGATCAGCGCGGAACCGGTGCCCAGCACGGTGATCTCGACGCTCTTCAGGTCCGGATCGGTCAGCAGCCGCTCCTTGGCCGCGGTCGCCTGCCGGCGCAGACCGCTGCGCTGCCGTATGGAGAGCGCCACTCCAAGCTTGGTTTCCACCAGCCAGGCGATAGTGAGGTCAAGGTTATCGCCGCCCAGCAGCAGATGCTTGCCCACCGCGGTGCGCGTGAAGTTGACCAGATCGCCCTGGCGCTCCACACGGATCAGGCTGAAGTCGCTGGTGCCGCCGCCTACGTCGCACACCAGTACGATCTGGCCGTCGAAAAGCAGCTTGCGGGATTGCGCAAGGTTGTTGGCGATCCAGGAATAAAACGCCGCCGCCGGCTCCTCGAGCAGCGTCAGCTTCGGCAGTCCGGCCTGTTCGGCCGCCATCACCGTAAGTTCCCGGGCCTCCTCGTCGAACGACGCCGGCACTGTAAGAACGATGTCCTGCTCGGCTAGCGGAAGGTGCTTGACTTTCTCCCAGGCGTCGCGGAAGGTAGCGATGTAGCGCGCGGAAACCTCCACGGGCGAGAGCACACGGCCGGTTTCCGGCGAATCCCACGGCAGGATCTTAGCGGTGCGGTCGACATCCGGATTCGAAAGCCATGACTTGGCGGAGTGCACCAGTTTGGTCGGCACCAGCGCGCCCTGCTCGCGGGCGTAGACTCCCACCGGCTGCCCGTCTTCGAGGAACAGGAAGGATGGCAGCGTGCGGCGCGGCTCGATGCGGCCCGGGGCGACTAATTGCGGGGTCTCGAAGATGTGAATGGGCGGAAAATCGCGGTCTTCGGCTTCGCGTTCATCGATATAAGCCAGCGCCGAATTGGTGGTGCCGAGATCAATGCCGACCTTCATGTCAGCCCTCTACACGTTCGCGGACGTTGAACTCAAGCTTCCAGCGGCGTCCGTCCCGGGCTACGCACCACAACTGCAGCATGCCGGTTTCGGTGACGACGGTCTCAAACGAGACCGGGACAATGTCGGCGGCGTCCTGCTGGGCGGGCAGGTTCACCTCCATGGGCGCGAGCTCTTGCAGGTCGTCGCCGTAGTCCTCGATGAGATGGCCCGCCTGGTCGTTCTTGCGTACGGCGGAGGTGAAGAAACGAAACTCGGCAGGCTCGCCGACCACCAGCCCGAATTCACGATTGGGAATCCGCAGGTCGGTGCCTTCTTCCATGCCGAAAGGAACTACCGTGAGAGCTTTGAGCGGCGCGGGCAGGCCCGGTACCGAGGGCATGGCCGTTTCGATGCCGACATAATAAGTGCGCGGCACACCGCCGTGAATACGCACGCCGCGGCCGCGCCGGGCGAGCCCGTAATAGGCGGCGCCGCGGGAGACCGCGCGCATCAGATCCTCGCCGCTGAGCGGCTGCACAGGCGGCAGTCCCTCTTCGCCCAGCCACGAGTTCAGCACGCCGAGTAAGCGCTCACGGATCAGCCGGGCATTGAGCACACCGCCGTTGAACAGGACATGCGTAGGGCAGGCCAGGCCGCTGGGGCCGCGCCGCACGCCGCCCTGTTCGGCGCTGGATGCCTGCTGCCGCAGAAAGCGGGCCATATGGCGGGTCATGGCGGCATCGGCGGCGTAAGGCAGACCCAGTTCCTGCAGGCCGGTGCGCCGCTGCCGCGCCGGCATATCGTGGCTTGAAACCGCGGGCAGAAAGCCGTCTAATAGCAGCTTCTCGAGATCGGCGCGCTGTAGCCTGGCCTTGATCGTTCCGCCCACCACGCCCGTGCCCTTGCCGAGAATGGTGACTGGCTCTTCATCCTTTTTGCTGCCGGGCTCCAGCAGCTTTTCCTTCGCTGTACGGCAGTTGTTCCACAGCGCCTGTAGCTGCAGCGTGTCGATTTTGGAGCCTTTCTGGGTGAGCTGGTCCGCAACGATCCGCGCCAGGGCCAGGTCGATATTGTCGCCACCCAATAAGAGGTGTTCGCCCACGGCCACCCGGTCGAGGGCCAGCTCCCCGCCCTTTTGAGTCACAGCGATCAGGGTGAAATCGGTGGTGCCGCCGCCTATATCCACGACCAGGATCAAGTCGCCTACGTGGACGCGTTCGCGCCAGTCCGGATGGCGTTCGATCCAGGCGTAAAATGCGGCCTGCGGCTCTTCGAGCAGGGTGATGTTACCGTAGCCGGCCTGCTCGGCGGCCTTGAGCGTCAACTCGCGCGCCACCGCATCGAATGAGGCGGGCACGGTCACCAGCACCTGCTGATCGATGAAGGGAGCATCGGGCATGCCGCTATCCCAGGCGCGGCGCAAGTGTTCGAGATAACGGCGGCTGGCCTCCACAGGCGAGAACCTGGGCACACCTTCGGGCGCACGGAAGGGGAGGATGGGGGCAGTACGATCCACACCTCCGTGCGAGAGCCACGACTTGGCGGAAGATACCAGCCGGCCGGCATTCTCCGCGCCGCGTTTTTGCGCCAGGCGGCCCACCACGACATCGGGTTGCGCATCCCAGGGGAGCGCGGTCGAGCCCGCCGGGAAATCGGTCGTGCCGGGCACATACAGGAACGAGGGCAGCAGACCTTCTTCGCGAACTTCCGCGGGATTGACGAGCTGGGGAATGCCCAACTGCTCGACTTTGGGCAGAGCGAAAGGATCGGCATCCGGCTGGTACTCGACATAAGAGAGCGCCGAGTTAGTCGTGCCGAGGTCGATTCCGATGACGTAGCGGGGTTCCATGCGATTCGAGAGGCGGCGTTGTTACTCAATCTCGATTTCAGCGGGCGCGATGATGGAGGCGTCCTGCTTAGGATTCAGGGCAGGCAGATCCACCTTGGCGGCGCGCCAGCCCTTGTGGCGGAGGACGCCGCCTTCGGGCTTGCCTGCCGGCACATTGCCGATGAACTTGACCGCGGCGGGGTCGCCCGCGGCGGAGCGCGTGTAAGCGCCTTCCACTCCGTCGATCACCGGCTGCAGGCTGAGATAGCGCGTTAACGCATCGCGAGCCTGATCGTGCAGGCTGCGCACGGCGGCCCCTATCTGGTCGTCCTCGTAGGAGGCGATGTCTTCCATGAGGAAGTCCAGCAGGCGCGCGTCGCGCTGGAGAATGGCGAGCAGTTGTAGGGCGTAGGCGGGGCTCGGCGGAGGTGGCGCGGCGGGCGTGGGTGCTGGGGACGGGGGAACGCGCGGGCGCGGCGACAGTGAGGACGCCTCCGGCGGCAGCGTACGCCCGAACAGGATCGCGAAAAATGTTCGGAAAGCTAACAGGATACGGCTCAAACGTTGCACCTCGAAGATTCTTTAGGATAGCAAGGCGACTCTGAGCTTTTCGAGTTGGCGGCGCGCGATGTCCGACCAGGTGCTGGCGTTATCCAGCCGCAGATAGGCCTTCCAGTGGTGGATGGCCCGCAGCGCATCGCCGGTGCGCTCGCACAGAAGCGCCAGGTTAAAGTGCGCGTCCCCATAACGCGGATTCAGCCGCAGGGCGGTCTCGTAGCAGTGGTGCGCCTTATCCAGATCGCCGCGCTCATCGTAGAGATTGCCCAGGTTGAAATGCGCCAGCGGGTAGCTCGGATCAGCCTCTAAAGACTGGGCATAGTAACGCTCCGCTTCCTGGAACTCGCGCAGGCGGTAATGGATGGTGCCCAGATTCACCAGGGCTCCGGCGGCATTGGGATTACACTCGACGGCGCGCGTGTAGGCTTCCACGGCATGCTCGACGGGAGCGCCGGTCTCTTCCAGAAACAGGCCTTTCTGGAACCAGGCTTCCGATTCCCGCTCCCGCGGCGCCGGTGGCTGCGGAGTCAACGATTGCACGCGGCCCAGCTCGGCCGTGTCGAAGTCGAACAGGATTTGCCCCGTGGAAGCCTCCATGTTCTGGCCCGCCACGCGCACCGCGATGCGGCGGCCGTCCGAGAAGATCTTCAACTCCGCGAGCGGCCGCTCGACTTCGGAGAGCAGGCGTTTCAGCGACTCGAGCGCGTGGGAGATACGGCGTGCAGGGATTTGGTGGGCGCGCAGCTCGCACAGCGTGCGCAGCGCGATCAGATCACGAAATGAGTATCCGGCGGCGGCCGGGATGAATCCTAACCGCTCCCACGCGCGCATCTGACGCTCGGAAATGTGCAGCATCCGGCGAACTTCGGCACGCTGGTAGTGATGCTGCGGCGCGCTATCGGCCACGGGGGGATTTTAGCATGAAGCGGCAGGGGCGGGCCTGCTCGGCTCGCGAAATCGGGCTATAGTGAAAGGCCGAAGCCGGGTTCACTGTTGGCCGGCGACGGTTTCGATGCTTACGCCCGAGAAAAAGGCGGCGCTGCTGGTAGTGGTGGTGCCTTGGACGGTACCCTCCGCCGGGAATGATGCCTCTAATTTTCTGGAAGACTAGGCTACGGTTTTGCAGGAAGGCCGCCAGTCTTGCTGTGGGGCATCAGGGCTATCGCAGGTTGCTCCCGAGGCTGCCTGGTATGCAAAGCCGTAAACGCACTGCACGGCGACCGCGGAGAAGTTTGGATTGACGATGGTGAGTGAATCCGCCGATGCAACACCGCCCGCGAGATTACATCGCCTGCCGGCGTGTCTGGACATTGTCCACGGCCTACTCGGCTCGCACCGAATAGGGCATCACGCGCAGCATTCCGCCGGTGGTCCACAACTCCGGCGGCCAGTACTTCAGATATGGCCGCAACCTGTTTTCGACCGTGCCTTCCCATGAACGGCCAAAAATCAGGTCCAGGATGCTGCGCCGCGGCGGATACATGGCGATGGTTACATTTTCGGAGGCCGGGATCCTGGCTTTCTGTTTCACCAGCTCAATGGCCCGGTCGAGCCCGCCCAACTCGTCCACCAGGCCCCGGTCCCGCGCCTGCGCGCCCAGCCACACGCGCCCCTGCGCCAGCGGTTCGATCTGATCGAACGTACGCCGCCGCGACTGCGCCACGCGGTTGACGAAGTCGCGGTAATTGGCGTCGATGCCGTCCTGCAGCTTGGCCAGCTCAGCGGGTCCGAGCTCGGTGTAATCGGAATCGATAGCCGCGAAGCGCCCGCGCGTCAGCATGTCCTTGGAGACCCCCAGCTTATCGTAGAGCCCATGGAGATTGGGTTTCCCGAAGACTACCCCGATTGACCCGGTAAGTGTACCCGGGTAAGCCACAATCGGATCGCCCGTCATGGCCATGTAGTAACCGCCCGAAGCCGCGGCATCAGACATCGAAATCACCATAGGCTTCTTCTTGCTCAGGATATTCATCTCACGCCAGATGGCATCGGACGCTACCGATTCACCGCCGGGCGAATCGATACGAACTACGACGCCGTCGACGGTCGAGTCCGAGCCGATGCGTCCCAGCAGCTTATTGAAACCTTCCGCCGTAATCCCCGAATCGGAACTGCCTTCGTTACCCGGATCGCCGCGCGTAATGGCGCCGTCGCCCACCAGCATGGCGATCTTGTGGTGGCCCTCGAGCCCCAGCGAGCCCGGCGTAATCTTCATGTATTTGGCGGTGGTGAGTTTGTGAATTTCGCCGGAGTTGAGCTTCCGCTGCAGCTCGCCGAAAAGCTGATCTTCGTAACGCAGCTCATCCACCAGGCCGCCGGCAAGCGCCTCGTTCGCCAGAAACGGCCCCTTGTCGAGGAGCGCGCGCACATCCTCGGGATTTTTCTTGCGGCCCTGGGCGATCCGCGCGACCAGGTTTCCATAGAGGCCGTCCAGTACGCTGTTCATGACCTCGCTGGTGGCCGGGCTCATGGATGTGCGCGTGAACATATCGCCGAAATCTTTGTATTTGCCGGCGTGCTCGACCTGCACATCCACGCCGATCTTATCCAGCGTCTTTTTGAAATACGTCAGCTCGACGCGCATGCCCTTGACGTTGAGCCAGTCGGTGGGACCGAGATAGATGCGGTCGGCGGGGGTGGCCACATAATAGTCGCGCGCGCTGGGATTCTTCAGATAGGCGAAGAGCGGCTTGCCTGATTTCTTGAACTGCTCCAGGTCCGCGCGAAATTCTTCGAGCTTGCCCCAACCTACGTTGAGCGACTCGGGCTCGAGCACCACGGCTTTGACGCGCGCATCCACGGCCGCCTCGCGCAGCAGGGTCCAAACATTAACGACCGTAGGAGTGCTGCGATCCGCGAAGGCGCCTAGCGGCACTTCGACCGGCGGCCGCTCAGGCACGTCGCCACTGAGTTGCAGTAACAACGCGGAATTCTGCGCGACGGCCGGCGGGCTTTCGCGGAACATTCGCATGAGCACAAAAACGACCACGAGCACGCCGAGGATGCACACAAAGACGCCCGTAATCAGGCCAAAGAGGAACTTCGCCATGTTACTTTTGACAGTAACACGCTCTCCGACTTATAATGGGCTGGACTCTCGAGGGGGCACGTTACGCGGTCGTCGATTGGGAAACTTTGGCTGGCGGCACTTGTGCCGGGCTTGGCCGCAACGGCGACAGCGCAGCCATGGAACAATGTCGTCGAGTATTCCGTCTCGGCCGTCAAAAGCTACCCCCAGGGGATCGCCGCGGGGGCTGATGGCGCGCTGTGGTTTACCGAAATCGGTGCCAACGCAATCGGGCGCATTACCACCGCCGGGTCCGTCACGGCGTACCCTCTACCAAATGCCGATAGCCAGCCTGCCGGAATCGCGGCCGGCCCGGACGCCGCGCTTTGGTTTACCGAACAGTACGGCAACAGGATCGGACGCATTACAACAGCAGGGATGATTACCGAGTACCCGGTGCCCACGGCCAATAGCCGCCCCAATGCTATCGCAGCGGGGCCGGATGGCGCGCTCTGGTTTACCGAATCTCTGCGGAACAAGATCGGGCGCATCACCATCTCGGGAGTGATCACCGAGTACCCCGTGCCCACCGCCTATGGGGGCGGGATCGCGGCGGGACCGGATGGCGCTCTGTGGTTTAGCGAATATGCCGCCGGCAAGATCGGACGCATTACTACTTCCGGGGTGTACACAGGGTACCCGGTTCCGCCCCCCGGCGGCTTCCCGTTTGGGATTACGGCGGGACCAGATGGCGCACTATGGTTTACCGAATTTAACGGTGGCATTGGGCGCATTACCACCGCCGGCTCCGTCACCGAGTATCCGCTGCCGATCGGCGACAGCCAGCAGGGCGGCATCACCACGGGACCAGACGGCGCCCTATGGTTTAACGTGCAGAACGGAAGGACGGACTTGGGAATCGGGCGCATTACCACCTCCGGCGTGATCACTGAGTACACGGTACTCACAGCCGTCAGCTACCCCATTGGGATCACGGCGGGGCCGGATGGTGCGCTGTGGTTTACCGAATACTACGGCAACAACATCGGGCGTGCACCGGCGTGCGGTCTCGGATTCAGTGCCAGCTTCACGAACGGCACCCTCACCATGAACTTCGATCTGGGAATCTCAACGCCCGCAACCTGGTACGCTAACGTAACCAGCGCGGCCGGCACCAAGCAATTGTGGTCCAAGCCAATACCCGCCGTTATCCCGCCAACCCCGTTGACTCTTATGTTCGGGCCAGACTTTCCCGACGAGGGTAATGTCACGATAGTCTCGGGCCTGCAGACCGCTCCAAACGAAGGTCTCTGCTACGAGACCGCAGCAGTCAACACCGGGCCGTGACTGGCCGTGTAGTATTCGTCCGCAATCGCTCAGCGGATTGCCGAAATGCCTGATGATATATGCCTCACTCCGAGACGATTGTTAAGCCTGGCCGGCGCGGCGCTGGGAAATCTGGAAGAAATCATCCGGGCAAAATCGAATTGCGATACACCGTCGGACTGGTCCCCAGCGTCGCCAATCAAGTGCGGCGGTATGCCGAGACAGCGGACATGAGCTTAAGCAAGGCGCTCGCCGCGCTCGTCCGGCTCGGTTTGGACAGCCAGGAGGATCGCAAGCGGGAGTTCTTCAAAAAATTGAAGGAGAACCTTGCCGACAGCGACCCGAACCAGCAGGATCGACTGGTCGAAGAATTCCGCACATTGATACTCGGCCGTTGATGCATGCCCAAGATGGGTATCAGGCCGGCGGCGGAGGGCTGCTTGGGTAATACCCGTCCCTGGTTTGTACGGCCAATCCCTTCTTGTCTGTGGTCAGGCTGATGCGGCGATAGCCGCCTTCGGAATTGGGCTGGTCCGAGGTGTAACCGATGCTGTACTGATTGCGCAGCTCTTCCTGAATGCGCTCGTAGATTTTATCCACCGGCTGTTTCTTGGTGACTTCGAAAAAACCGCCGCCGGTCTCCTTGGAAATTCGCTGCAGCACTTTCTTGCCGTCCGGCCGTTCCTGCCGGGGCATGCCGCCCCCGCGCCGTCCCATGCCGCCGCCGCGTCCAAAGCCTCCTAAGCCGGGCGGAGGCCCTTCGGAGCCGGTGAAGTAGATCGAGTAGACCAGCGTGTCGGAGCGCTCGGCGGACGTGATCGCCTCCGTGATCGAAACCTTGCTGCCATTGTCCACACCGTCGGTGAGCAGGATGACTGCCTTGCGCCCCTTTTGTTTTTTCATCAACTCGTCGGACGCCAGCAGAATCGAGTCGTAGAGCATGGTGCCGCCGCCGTGGCGATAGCCTCCGCCGCCGCGCCGGCCTCCACCGCCCGGGTAGCCACCTCCGCCTCCTCCGGGGTACCCGCCGCCGCCACCACCCCCACCGCCACCCTGCTGCTGTTGGGAATTTTGCGGCAGTTCCAGTTCCTGCAGCGCCTTCTGCAGCTTTTCGCGGGAGGCAGTCAAATCCTGTAACAGCTCCACTTCGTGATCGAAATGGATCACAAACGCGCGGTCTTTGTCTTCACGCAGCACATGTTCCAGAAAGCTGTAGCTGGCCGTGCGTTCCTCGCCCAGCACCCGCCGTTGGCTCATACTGGTGTCCACAAGAAGGCCGAGGGTCAACGGCAGATCCGTCTCCCGGGCAAAGTAAGCGATGGTCTGCGGACGCCCGTCCTCCTGCAGAGTGAAGTTCTCTTTGGCAAGATCGGAAACGATGTGCCCGTCCTTATCCCGCACCGTGGCAAAAACATTGACCACGTTCACATTGGTCGAGAAGGTAGGATGTGGCGGATTCTGCGGGGTTGGCGGATTTTCCGGGGCGGGCTGTTGCGCGATCAACAGCTTAGCCGCCGGAAATGCCGGCAGCAGGGCAAACAACCGGCGCCTGGAAATGTAGTATCGCATTCCTCTATTCAGCATGAGGGATGCAGCGGCTGCGAGAGAGGTTACACTCCCGATAGAATCATCTCGAAGCGTTTGTTCACTTCGCGCAGGTATGCCTCATCACCTTTTTCGAGCTCCACAGTGGCCGTGCCGTGATAGCCGATCTCGCCCAGGGCTTTGTGCACTTCGATCCAGTTGATATCGCCTTCGCGCAGCGGCACCCACTTGGCGACGCCGTTGTGAAACTGGAAATCCTTGATGTGCAGCTTGACGATGCGCTTGTCGACCGTGCGGATCCAATCCTGCGGATAGGCGTAGAGCACGACATTGCCGACGTCGAAATAGGAGCGCAGCCACGGGCTTTGAAAATCGTCTATGTACTTCGCATATTCGAGTGGACTGAGCAGGAATTTGTTCCACACTTCTTCGACCGCGATGATGACCTTCAGCTCTTCGGCCATGGGCAGCAGCTTGCGGATCTGCTCTTGCGAGCGCACCCAGGCGTCTTTATAACTGGTTTGCGGATTCACCACGGCAGGCACCAGCAGCACCGTTTCCGCGCCCCAGAAATGGGCATTGCGGAGGCTGGTCTCCATGCCCTTCACGCTCTCTGCGACAACGGCGGGATCGGCCGACGAGAGCGGATATTTCCAGTGCGCCATGTTCATGACCGAGTGAATGGGCAGCTTGGCATCTTCGGAAGCCTTCTTGACTTCTTCGGCCATGCGCTCGTCGGGCATGGTGGGGCATTCGGTCGCCTGGAAGCCTACGTCGACGGCCAGCTTCATGCGATCGGCGACGCTCATGGACTTAGGCAGCATCTCGAAGAGCACCGCTTTCCGGATAGGCAGCCGCGCAGGAGCCGCCAGAGCCGGCAGTGCGGCGGTTGCCATAAAAGTTCGTCTCGTCATGAAAAAGTCACTCCTATCTCCGCGGCCACTTTCTGTATGTAGTGCTTACCTTCCTCGTACTCCTCGGCCGTCTTGAGGTGCTCGAGCATGAGTGGAGCATCGATCGGTAACTTCGATAACTCGCCCAGGTAGGTACGGTAATCAACCTGGCCGCGGCCGGGAATCACTTCACTGAAATGGACGTTGAGTTCAACGATCCAGGCCAGATCCTTGGCGTGGCAGGAAACGATCCACGGCCCCAGCTTGCGGAAACAATCCGCGATCACCTCGCTATTGCGGTAGAAGCGTTCCGGAGAGTTGATTACGTTGCAAACATCCAGGTGAACGCCAAAAGCCGGGCGATCCACAGCCTTAATCAGTTTCAAGTAGGAATCGGGGCCGTCGGGGATCGACCAGCCCATGGCCTCGATGGTGAACTTAGTCCGCTTGGGCTTGATCTCGTCGATAACATGCCGGCAGTTGTCGACAGTGGCATCGAAGAACTGCTGCGAAAGGTTTTTGGGATTCGGCCCGTACCATACGGTGGGATTATAGGAGCCGGCGATATCTACGCAACAGCGCGCGCCGACCGCTTCGGCCAAAGCCATACGCTCGACGACATAGCGTAAGTTAGCGCGGCGCTTGTCGGTATCGGGGTCCAGTATGTTGACCCAGGCGCCCACTTCGGCGATCACGACATTTTCGGCCGCGAAGGCTTTTTCGATAGCGGCCACATGGGCAGTGTCCTCGGCCTTAGCCTGCGGACAGTAGGCCGCGCTGTAACCCAGGCGGCGATGCTCACGCGCGAGTTCGGCGGGATCTTCGCTCTTGAGAAAGATAGGACCGCCCAGACGCACGGCACGGCCGGCGGCCTGTAACGAACCTGCTAAAGCTGCCGCTCCTGCCGCGGCCAGGAACGAGCGGCGATCGGTTTGGGGCATTTCACGATTCTACATCGCCGACACTGCGGCTGCGGCTTGGGGTGCGGCAAGGCTCCGGCGCGGTCCGGGAAGGAGGATGCCAGCCAAATGCAACGGATCGGCCTGCGGGACTTCCGCGATCGCTTCGGATTCGCCGGAGCGGCGCACGGCGCGCAGCAGATCGAGCGCTTCGGGCAGAGCGAACTGTTCGCCCAGAAATGCGGATGTGAAGCGGCCGCCGCGAATCTCGCCGCGTGCCTCCATGCGCCGCAATTCCACCAGCACGTCGCGCCAGGGTGGCGCCAGAGTTTCGCGCGCCGCCAGGTCGCGGAACACCACTCCCCAACGCTGCAGCAACTGGCGCGCGAAAGGCGCGGGCGAAATTTCTCCGCGCGGTTCGGCGGCGTGGCGCAGCAGCGCCCAACGCCCGGCTGCGTGCCTCGGGCGCCCGTGCCGTAGACTGCCCTCGCCGCGGCGGCGCTTGGGATCTACGAGAGATCGCAGGTTCTCGAAGCCATCCGCGGTGACCAGTCCGGCTGCCGCGAGCTCCCACAGTGCGTCTTCCACTTCGCTCGCGGGCCGTCCGGTGGCGCGGGCGAGCTCGGGGAAGAAGGATGCGCCATGCTGCCGCAGCCCGGCCAATACTTCGCGCGCGGGATGCGAGAGCGAAGCGTCCGATGCCGGCTGGGGACCAGCCAAGAGCCACCCGGCATCTTCGCGCAGGAACAGAGTCAGCGGCGCGACGCGCGACGGGCGCACGCGATGGGCCCGGGCGTCATCGTCACGCTCGAACGCGGGATGCGGCGAGAGGCGTCCCCACATCACTTCGCCGGAAAGGCAAAGCTGATCCAAAAGCTCGGGCGCGTAATGCGCTACACGGATGGGCAACACTTCGGATTCCCAAGCCGCCGCGGAAATTTCGAATCCCTGGAGCTGCTTGATCACCTGCAGCAGGCCGTCTGCACCGTGCAGTTCGGTGCCGTGCGCGACATGCTGCCAGCGATGCAGGAAGCGCACAAAATCGGCAGTGCTCACCGGCTCGATCTCGCGGCGCAGCCGGCCGATGGTGAGGCGGTGTATGCGCGCGAGCAGGCGGCGATGGCACCACTCGGGCTCGCCGACGCCGTTTGCGGAAGTGAAGTGGCCGCGCAGGATCTGCCCTTCACTTTCAAGCTGCGCGAGCGCCGATTCGGTCAGCGCGGGCGGCAGCGCCAGCCGTGTGGCAAGCTCGGAAGCGCGGTAAGGTCCACCGGATTCGAACCAGCCGCGCAGAATCTCGGCCGCGCAACCCTCAACGGTTTCGGGAATGCCGCGCGGCGGCTGTATGCCGGCGAGGGGCGGCGTGAGGCTGGCATCCGCATGCACGGCTTGGGCGATCAGGCAGCGCTCGGCCGGCGTCCAAAAGGGCTGGCCGGAGACGAGTAGCGTTGCGGCGCGGCCCGCTTCGGCGAGCGATACGAAAAATGGCTCCCACCCGGGCACGGGCGGAACAGTGATCAGGCTGAGTAACGCCTCGTGCAACTCATCGGGATCGCGGACTACCGGCCACGCCTCGGAAGCCACTTGCGCGATGGCCTGCCGGTCGAGCGCGCCGGCGCCATCCACAAAATCGCTGCGCAGCGTGCTACGCAATTGCACCGCCCGCGCACGGCGTTCTTCGAGCGGTGCGTCGTCGAGATAGGCGTACGGATTGGCGTTGAGAATCTCGTGCGAGAACGGCGTGGGCTCGGGCGTGTCGATGGCGGAGGTGCGAATGGCCCCGCTGCGTATGGCCGCAAGCACGGCTGTCAGGCCGTGGAGATCCATGGCTTCGTAGAGGCAGTTGCGAATAGTTTCGGTCACCAGCGGATGATCGGGGATATGCGGCGGCCCGGTGAGATTTTCTCCGCAGGCGGCCTGGTCCGGAAAGGTGGCGGCCAGCAGATCGTCAGCCCGCATACGCTGCAGCGGGGCGGGCACGCGCGCGCCATGCGCGAACCGCAGGATGGCCAAAGCGCGCGACACATTCCAGCGCCAGCGCGCGGTGAACATAGGCGCGGCGAGCAATGCCTGGGTGAGCACGTCTTCCACGTTTTCGGGCCGCAGAAATTCGAACACGATTTCGAGCGGAAAAGAATGCTGCTCGCCGAGCGAAAGCACGATGCCGTTGTCGGTGGCGGCCGCCTGCAATTCGAAATTGAACGTGCGGCAGAAGCGTTTGCGCAGCGCCAGACCCCACGCGCGATTGATGCGCGCGCCGAAGGGAGCATGCAGGATGAACTGCATACCGCCGCCTTCGTCGAAGAAGCGCTCTGCGACCACATGGAGGGACGTGGGAAGATTGCCGAGAGCGCGCGCGCCGGCCAGCACATATTCGACGGCCTGTTCCGCGCCGAGGCGGTCGAGCCCGCATTCGGCTTGCAGCCAGCCTGTCTCCGGAGTCGCAACGATATCTTCCCGCAGCCGGGCAACCGCAGCCGATAATTCCGCGGTGCGGCCGGGAGCTTCGCCGCGCCAGAAAGGAATGTTGGGCGCGGCGCCGTGCGCATCCTCTACGCGAACCCTGCCGGATTCGACGCGCCGTATGCGCCAGGATGTGGTGCCCAACAGGAAGACGTCGCCGGCCATGCTCTCTACGGCAAAATCTTCGTCGACGGTGCCGACGGTGGCGCTTTCCGGCTCGGCGACCACCAGATAATTGGCGTTATCCGGAATGGCCCCGCCCGAAGTGATAGCGGCCAGACGCGCGCCGCGGCGGCCTCGCACGCGGTGGTTCACCTGATCGCGGTGCAGGTATGCGCCGGAACGGCCGCGCGCCGTCGCAATGCCGTCGCTGAGCATGGTGACGATGTCATCAAAATCGCCGCGATCCAGTGCGCGGTAAGAGTAAGTCGAGCGGGCCAGGACAAAGAGCCCCTCTTCCGTCCATTCTTCCGAAGCGCAGGCGGCGACCATCTGCTGCGCCAGAATATCGAGCGGCGCATCGGGGATTTCGGTGCGGTCCAGTTCTCCGGCGCGAATCGCCCGCACCAGCGCGGCACATTCGACCAGTTCATCGCGTGTGGTGGCAAAGATGCGCCCCTTGGGCCGCGCCCCGATCCAGTGGCCTGAGCGTCCGATACGCTGCAGCGCCACGCCGATGGAGCGTGGCGAGCCGATCTGGCAAACCAGATCCACCGTACCGATATCGATGCCCAACTCGAGCGACGCAGTGGCCACCACCGCGCGCAATTGGCCGCTCTTGAGACGAGCTTCGGCTTCCAGGCGCAGGCGGCGCGACAGGCTGCCATGATGTGGGAGCACGGCCTGCCCGCCGAGACGTTCCTGCAGGTGGTGCGCCACGCGCTCGGAAAGCCTGCGGGTGTTGACGAATACCAGCGTGGTGCGATTCGCACGGATCAGCTCGGCCACGCGATTGTAAATCTCGTCCCACATTTCATTGCTGGCGACCGGACCGAGCTCGTCCCTGGGCACTTCTACGGCGAGCTCCATATCGCGCCGATGCCCGACATTGACGATGCGCGCGTTCCCGCTCAAGAACCGGGCGATCTCTTCGATGGGCTTTACCGTTGCCGAGAGACCGATGCGCTGCGGTTTGGGGCCGCCGGACGCCGCCACGAGCGCGTCCAGGCGCGCGAGCGTCAATGCCAGGTGCGCGCCGCGCTTATCGTCCGCCACGGCGTGGATCTCGTCAACGATCACGGTTCGGGTGGTGCGCAGCATGTCGCGCGGACCCTCGGCGGTAAGCAGGATGAACAGCGATTCGGGCGTGGTCACCAGCACGTGCGGCCGTTCTTTGCCCATGCGCTGCCGCTCCCCCGCGGGCGTGTCGCCGGTGCGTAGAGCGGTGCGGATAGGCGCGAGCTCGATTCCCTGCTCTGCAGCCACCGCCGCGATTTCCGAGAGCGGCACTTCCAGGTTGATACGGATATCGTTGCTCAGGGCCTTGAGCGGCGAGACGTAGAGCACTTCGGTCTGGTTCGGCAGGGGACCGAGCCGCGCGGCCCGCACCAGCCCGTCGAGACATAGCAGGAAGGCCGCCAGAGTTTTGCCCGAGCCGGTAGGGGCGGAGATGAGCGTGTCGCACCCCGCGCGAATCAGCGGCCATCCCTGCACCTGCGGTTCGGTCGCGCCGGCGAAACGCCGGGTGAACCAGTCGCGCACCAGGGGATCGAAGTCGGAGAGCGGCACTAATTCATTTTAGCGGCTCGATGGGTGTACCGCGGCGGCACGGACGGACCGTGTTATACGATCGTATATCGCCGGTGAAGTGCCATAATAGGGTTATGGCTCATCCTGCGAGGATAACTACGCCATTTCCTTCTGTCTCGGAAACAGCTGAGAGGCTGGGGGTCTCGAAACGCGACGCGAGAGTCCTCTCAGAGATGGCGGAGCGTTCGCAGGGAACTGGCAAAAAAAAGAAAAAAAAGAAAAAAAAGAAAAAATAAACAGCAAGCGTCTCACCGAAGAAGAAGTAGATGGCCCGCCTTTCTCCGAAGACTGCGTTTATAAACATACCGTATGACGACCGATTTCAGAATCTCTATCTGGCATTCATTGCCGGACTAACCGCGTTCGGGTTGGACCCTCGAGCGGCAATAGAAGTACCGGGTGGTGCGCGGCGTTTGGATCGAATTTTCGAACTGATGACCTCCTGCCAATACTCCTTCCATGACCTGTCACGAGTACAGCTCGACACCAAGCCTCCTCGGACGCCTCGATTCAACATGCCATTCGAGCTGGGTCTTGTTCTGGGCTGGCTGAAAACAAGCAGAAGAACCAATCACACCTGGTTCATCTTTGAGGCAGTCACGCGGCGTATTTCCAAATCACTGAGCGATCTGGATGGCACCGATCCCTACATTCATGATGGGAGACCGAAAGGAGTTTTTCGGGAACTGGGTAATGCACTTGTAAGAAACGCCGATCAGCCAACAATGCAGCAGATGAACACGGTCTACAAGAGCATCAAGAAGGACTCCCCCTTGATCGTGAAAAATACAGGAGCGAGATCCCTTTTCGAGGCTCGGGTGTTTAAGCAACTTGTGGTTCTTGCCAGAAAATACGCTGAACTTGCTCGTACATCGCATTAGCCGGAAAGTTGCCCCGCGCACCCTCCCTCACGCGTCCACGTGCGTGCTGAAGAACAAATCGAGCGCGGTCTTGTTGCGGTCCGCCAGTTGGCCGGAGATCTGCTTCATCTCGGCGGGAGGCAGCGGCTTAAAGGCTTTTGCCAGCGCTACGTTTTGATCGATGAGCTCGAATTTGGGCATGCCCGCCACGGCCAGCGTCACGCCGGGCAGCGAGAGCGGGTAGTACAACAACTTTTCGACGGGCGCCTGTCCGAGCAGCGCTTCCTGGGCGAATACTTTCATGGCGATCACGCCCATCTTCTTGTGCCGGGCCACAGGCAGCGCCGTATCTTCGAAGCTGGTCTTCATCGCTTCGTTCGGCACCATCCCGTTCTTTCCGCTTCCCATTCCCACACGCGCCGCGTTGAGCGCCATCTGCGTGCAATCGAAATCGTGGCGCTCGAGCGCCGTTTTCAGCACCGCCGGATCGGTATGGCTGGTGATGCCGATGAAGCGCGTCACCTTCTGATCGCGCAGCTTCAGCAGGACCTGGAGCACGCCATCCGGCGCTTCGATATCCGCCAGGTCGTGCTCGTCCGTCAGGCTGTGCACATGGATCAGGTCCAGGTGATCGGTTTGCAAGCGTTTCAGACTGCCTTCCAGAACGCGCTGCGCTTCGTCGCCTTTGCGCTTATTGATCTTGGTGGCCAGAAAGAGTCCCTGGCGGCGGGTCTTCATGACTTTGCCGACGCGCTCTTCGCTGAGCCCGTCGCCGTAGCCGTAGGCCGTATCCATGTAAGTGATGCCCAGGTCGAAGGCTCGGTTGAGGGCCTCCAGGGCTTTGTCCTCGTCCTTATACATGAGGAAGCGGCTGCCGCCGCCCATGGCCAGGATCGAGACATGCGCGCCGGTCCGCCCCAGCACGCGCGTGGGCATCGCGCCGGTGGTTGCGCCGGAGGCACTCGCCGCTACCCCGGTCAACGCCGCAGTACCCAGAAAATCACGCCGCGAAATCTTCATACGACTCATTCTCCTATCAGGTGAAGTACCACAATTCGACGATGGTTGGCTGCACGATGCTCAAACAGATAGATACCCTGCCATGTGCCCAGCGCCAATTGGCCCTCGTATACGGGGATGGCCAGGTGCGTTTGGGTGAGCGCCGCGCGGATGTGCGCCGGCATGTCGTCAGGACCCTCTACAGTGTGCCGGTAAAGCCGCTGATCCTCGGGCGCCAGGCGCGCGAAGAAGTCGTTGAGGTCGCGCACCACGTCCGGGTCCGCGTTTTCCTGAATCAACAGCGAGGCAGAGGTGTGCTGCACGAATACGGTGAGCACGCCGGTGCGCAGGCCGCACTCTTCCACCCAGGGCGCCACCTGCCCGTCGATTGCATACAGACCTTTGCCGCGCGTTGCAATGGAAACTTGCCGGCTGAATTGTTTCAATTGGCCGCCGCGGGCTTCACCACCCAACCGTCCTGCAACTGTACGATGCGGTCTCCGTAGGCGGCATTGGCTTCTGAGTGAGTCACCTGCACGATGGTGGTGCCCTCGTCGTTCAACCGCTTGAACAACTCCATGATTTCTTTGCCCTGACTGGTATGCAGATTGCCGGTGGGCTCATCCGCCAGAATCAGCTTGGGGCTCGCAATCACCGCGCGCGCCACTGCCACAAGCTGCTGTTGTCCGCCGGAAAGCTGGCTCGGATAAAGATCGCGCTTGCCCACGATGTGGAAGCGGTCGAGCGTATCGCACACCAGGCTGGCCCGCTCGGCGGACTTGACGTTGCGGTAGGACAGTGGGATATCGAGGTTCTCATACACTGTCAGGTTGTCGATCAAATGGTAGCTCTGGAACACGAAGCCGATGTATTTCTTGTTCAGCTCGACGCGATCTTTGGGCTTCATCTTATGTACGGCGTGGTCGAAAAAGTAAAACTCGCCGGTCCAGGCGCCGTCCAGCATGCCAAGTATGCTGAGCAGCGTGGATTTGCCCGCGCCGGATGGACCCATAATGGTCACAAACTCGCCGTCCCTGATCTCCATCTCGATACGCCGCAGCACGTAGGTTCTGCCGTAGCCCGCCTCGTAAAACTTGTCCAGGTTCGCCAGCTTAATCATCTGTGCTTCTATTTTACTGGATACGGGCAGGAATAAATGCCTCGCCTGGCGGCTTACATCGAGGCACGGACCGCGCGATAATGAGTTTACCGACTGGATCGATGTACCGCCTGGAGAAGAAACATCCGCTAGCCATACGCTGGTTTCACTGGATTAACTTTCCGGTGCTGGCGCTGATGATCTGGAGCGGAATGCTGATCTACTGGGCCAACGACGTTTACCGTGTGGGCATCGGTAGCCTGACGCTGTTCCATTTTTTCCCCGATTGGTTCTACAAACTTTTCACTCTGAACGCCAGGCTCGCCGAGGGTATGGCCTGGCACTTCCTGTTCATGTGGCTGTTCGTGCTGAACGGAATTGCATATGTGACTTATACGCTGATTTCCGGCGAATGGCGCTATCTGGTTCCGAACCGGCAGTCATTCCGCGAGGCGATTCAGGTTACTCTGTACGATCTTCACCTGACTAAGAGCGCGCCGCCACCCCGCAAATTTAACGGCGCGCAACAGATCGCTTACACGGCGATTGTGCTGATGGGTGTGGGCTCGTTGATCACCGGGCTGGCCATCTATAAGCCCACGCAGCTTTCCTGGCTGGTCTGGCTGATGGGCGGCTACGCGATGGCCCGGATCTGGCACTTCTGCCTGACCATCGGCTACGTGCTGTTCTTTGTGGTGCACATCGCCCAAGTGATCCGCGCCGGCTGGAATAACTTCCGCAGCATGGTGACTGGTTTCGACGTGGTAACGATTCACGAGGCGCGCGATGAGTGACATCGATCGCGAGATCCGCCGGCGCACGCGGCGCAGCTTTCTGATCGGGGGCGCAGCGGCTATTGCAGGCGCGGGCGGCTGGGAGTGGCTGCGCACCAGGTCCCGGCAGGACGAGGTGCCCTGGCCTGTGCGCCGCGTGCTGGGCGCCAACGAGAAAATCGCGCGCGCTTATTTCAGCGACAGCCATCTGGCGGCGACCTTCGATCCCACCCAAGCCGGCATGCCGCGCCGCAATGGAATGGAGGGTCTGGACGACGACTTCGATCCGGCCGAATGGAAGCTAAACCTGAGCGCACCCGGCGGCCGCGAACAAGCCCTTACGCTCGATGACATCAAGGCTTTGCCGCGCGTGGAGATGACTACCGAGCTACGGTGCATCGAAGGCTGGACCCAGGTAGTCCATTGGGCGGGAGCGCGCCTGCGGGATTTCGCCGCCAAACACCAGGTGAAAGCCGATTATGTGAGCCTCGAAACTCCTGATGCCGGATACTACGTGGGGCTCGACAGCGCGAGCGCGCTGCATCCGCAGACATTGTTGTGCTATGAAATGCAGGGCGCGCCACTCACGCCGGCTCATGGCGCGCCGCTGCGCCTGGTGACTCCAGTGAAGTACGGCATCAAGAATATCAAGCGAATCGGCACCATCAAATTTCAGGACAGCCGCCCGGCCGACTTCTGGGCCGAACAGGGCTACGACTGGTACGCCGGACTTTGAGCGCTTTTCGGCGGAGTGTTACAAGAGAAGCTATGGCAAATTCCACAATATCGAGAGGCATTTCGCTCGTTCTACTGACGGTCGGCGCCGGCCTGGCCCAGCAGGCTCTGCCCACCGGAACGCTGCGGGACGAGATCGCCGCCCAGGAGCGCGGCGGACTCGATGCACTGAAGGTTGGAGATGTCACAACGTTTGCCAATACTTTGGCGGATGACTCCGTCTTCGTCGACGCCCACGGCGCCGCCGGTAAAGACGAGGTGGTGCGGAATGTAGGCGGTTTTCGGCTGACGGACTACACCATGAGCGACATACGGTTCGTTGCGCTTTCGACGGATTCCGGCCTGATCGTTTACCGTATGGTGGAGAGCGGAACGAGCCACGGCAAGGAATTCACCGCGAAAGTTCAGGTCTCCTCCATCTGGATGAGGCGAGGCGGCAAATGGCTGTGCCTGTTCAGCCAGGAAACCTCGGTGAGGTAGTGCCGCTTACCGCACAATAGTGATCCTGGTGAAACCTTCCGCCATTTCCGGCGGTGAGAGTTTCAGGGCCATGCGCTCCATAGCTTCCTCGGGCACCACACGCTCCCGGCCCAGGTTTCTTGCCTGGCAAACCGCCAGTCCAACATCGAAGTACAGGGCTTCCACGTCGCACCCGTACCATTGGCCGAGTTGTAGATAAGGGCGGCGTTCGTCGGGGGTCAGGTGCGTCGCGTCCACGTAGCTGACCGGCCGCCCGATCGCCAGGCGGTGCCGGAGCAGGTAGCGCACGGTCAGGAAGACGCGCGCGTGAATGGTCTGATCGGTGGGATCGTCGGCCAGCACCTGACGGATGCGGTCGGAGGAGATGGCGCCGATGGACTGGCGTGCGAGCCACGTCGACTTACCCGATCCGGGCAAGCCCACCAGCACTACGATTCTCTGTCGTTCTCCAGCCAATTACGACCAATATCGCATGCGGCGTTTCGGAATGCTGTATTGTGAACCTTGGAGGATGCCAATGGGACGCAAAGTCCGTTGGGGGGTGCTGGGCACCGCCAAGATCGCCATCGAAAAAGTAATCCCCGCCATGCAGCGGGGAGAGTGTTGCGAGATCGCCGCCGTGGCTTCCCGCGACGCGAACAAGGCCGAGCAGGCGGCTGCCGATCTGGACATTCCCAAGGCCTATAGCTCGTACGAGGATCTGCTGGCGGATCCGGAAATCGAGGCCATCTACAACCCGCTGCCCAATCACCTGCACGTGCCCTGGTCAATACGCGCGGCCGAAGCCGGCAAACACGTGCTCTGCGAGAAGCCTGTGGCTCTCGACGCCAACCAGGCGCGCAAGCTGTTCGAGGCTCAGGCCCGCACCGGGGTGAAGATCGGCGAGGCCTTCATGGTGCGTACGCATCCGCAATGGCTGCATGCGCGCGAGCTGGTCCGCGGCGGGCGCATAGGCAAGTTGCGCTCGATCATGGGTTTCTTCAGCTACTTCAATCGCGACGCTGCCAACATCCGCAACGTGCGCGACTGGGGAGGCGGCGGGCTGATGGATATCGGCTGCTACCCCATCAATACTTCGCGCTTCCTCTTCGAAGAGGAGCCGCGGCGGGCGATAGCGCTGATCGAGCGCGACCCGGAAATGCAGATCGACCGCCTGACCTCCGGCATATTGGATTTCCCCTCCGGCCAGTCGGTTTTCACTTGCTCTACGCAACTGGTCCCCTACCAGCGCATGCAAGTTTTCGGAACGGCAGGCCGCATCGAAATCGAAATCCCGTTCAACGCGCCCAATCACCGGCCATGCCGGATCTTTGTGGACGACGGTTCGGATCTGTTCGGAGCGGGTGTCGAAACCGAATCGTTTCCGGTTTGCGATCAGTACACCATTCAGGGCGACCTCTTTTCGCGGGCGATACGCGGGGAAGGGGAAGTGCCGGTGCCTCTCGAAGATGCCATACGGAATATGGCGGTGATCGATGCGCTGGTGCGATCGGGGGAGTCGGGACGTTGGGAGACGCCGTGAGATCTGGTGTGGCCCGGCAGTCGAGCATTCGCACAGAGCATGACCGAGTGCGGCCGGGGTGATCGGGCCGCGGCCGGGGGTTTACAGTGGTTAGAAGAGACGCGAGCTCGGCCGGAACAGTTCAGGCCGTTCGTCTTCAGGGCCGGAAAGTGCCGCAGGGTCTTCAAAGCTGTGATGCAGGCGCTTTGCCGCCCCAAAGAACACCGGACAGGTTTCTTTCGCGTTGTCGCAAACGGTGATGACGTAATCGAAGCGCTGCCCCGCAAATTCCTCGACGGATTTTGAACAATGCCCGGAAATATCAATCCCCAGCTCGCGCATCGCCGCTATCGCTTCCGGCCGCACGGAGCTGGGTTTCGTGCCCGCGCTTCCCACTTCAAAGCGCTCGCCTCCATCGTATCGCAGCGAGCGGGAACCGCAGTTGCTTGGCGAACGCCTTGCGGATGATGACCGGCAGGCCCGCATAGTCCTTGTCGGCTCTCTCCGTAAAGCGCAGTTTCATGGACGGCGCTTTTTCGCATGGGGTTTGGCGCGCGCATCGAGCGCGGCAATCGCAGCGTCAGCACTGGCATAAGGCCCCTGGGTTCCGCCCTTCCTCATATCGTCCAGTCCTTCCGCCAGATGCCGGTCAGCGAGGCGCTTGGGCGTGAAGGTGATTTTCCCGTTCTCCACACCTGCCTCCAGGAAGTCGCCAATCTCGATATGCGCCTGTTCGCGGACGTGCTGCGGAATCACAATCTGAAACTTGCTTTTTACGCTAACGATGTCCATGCCTTTGCCTGTTCTGTAGTTTAACTGTGGAACCGTACAACTAAACCGCCGATTCGTCCAGCGCCATGCCTAGCGAGGGCCGGCCTAACGCGAAGCCGTCACGGCTCGCTCCGCTCCCACGCCTCGGGATTCAGGAGATTCGGCGGACGCTGTCCTTCGAGCGCTGCTATAGCGTTCTCGGCGGCCATCATGGACATTTTCCGCCGCGTGTCCACCGAAGCGCTGGCGATGTGGGGCGCGAGCACTACGTTTTCGACCTTGAGCAGCAGGGGATCGACCTGCGGCTCGCGCTCGAAAACATCGATGCCCGCGCCGGCGATCACTCGCTTCATTGAGAGCCTCGGCGAGCGCCGCCTCGTCCACCACCGGACCGCGCGAGGTATTTACCAGAATGGCGGGGGCTTCATTATACGAAGCTCGCGCGCGCCGATCAGGTGGCGCGTCTCCACCGCTTTCTCATCCGGAAGAAAAACGGCGGGCAGCTTCGCCGCCAGCCCCGCGAGCGAGCGCGGTTCTTTGAAGGGGATGAGTTGCGCTGCACTCTGTATCACGACTCGTAGACCTCTCTGCGGTGAGCGATGCGGGTAATGCTCACGCGCCTGGCGGCATCGTCAATGACGTATACAACCCGCCAATCACCCACGCGGATGCGCCAGTGGTCTTTGTACCCTCTGAGCTTCTTGCATCCCGGCGGACGCGGATTTTCGGTGAGCACGATAATCTTGCGGTCTATCCGGGCAAACTGCGCATTGTCCAGCGCGTCCAGTTCCTTCCCGGCGGAGGGCTTTATTTCGAGGGAGTATTTACCCACGCGGCCGATGGTCTTTCAATCGTCTGGCCCGGTACTCCTCATAGGGAATGCCCTTCTCCTTGCGGCGCGACTCGGAAACCAGGCCATCCCAGAAATCCTCCCAGACGGCGCTGTGCTTCTTGAGGTCAATCAGCACCGCTGTCCTGCGGCCCTTAGCATCGGTCACGAACTGGATTCCGGTCATCCTTCCATTCTCCCTGTAAAAGTCCTCTCGGGCCACCGTACCGCCCCCAGGCGTTCCGGTCAAGCCATACGTGTGATGATGTCCTTTATCACACCTTACTACAAAACGCGAGGACCTTTGCGTTGCAAGCGAGTCGGGCAGGGGGAAGCCAGTGGTACGACGTGACCGTAAAGGCAGCGCTGACGTCGCTCCGCAGCCACACAGCCTAGTTTGTCTGCCGATTCCCGTCAGATAGTGCGCTGAAAATCCTGCGCGTGGTTAAATCTTGCGCGTTGCTAGCTGTGCTTTTCCTGTTGGCAGCGGTCATGACGGCTAACGCCCACACGGTCACTGTTTTTGTGCCCGGAAATACGGTAGGAAATTTTGGCAATCCGTCGGTCGATGGCAACCAACCATACGTAAACACGCTAATCGCCGGTCCTGATGGCGTGACAATTATACGGGCCTTCAGTCTCGCATAGAAGAAGCCCTTGGAATTTCAGGCGGAACCGTAGACAATGTGGATGGCTTGGTGGGTACATTCGTTCCGCAGTCACGGTGTCTGTCTAAGGGATTCAGCGCGGTCGATAGTACGAAAGGAAGCGTCGCTGTTGGCATCCTGCCTTCCGACCTATTTTTTGTGGGAACGGAGCGAACCATCACGGTGAAAGAGGCGGGAACGCTTTTCCTGGGTATCAACGACTGCTGCGCAAGCGGAAACGAAGGAGCCTTCACTGTTTCAGTTACGTTCGTCCCGTCAACTTAAACCACCTTACACGCGGAGCCAGAGTCAACCCCTCTCCCACAAAACACAACGTCCTCTATATTGTAGGATCCGATGCCGTAACGGTGCCGCGACAGCCTGTTTTAACCACGGCAGCGGGCGAGGGCCGGCCTAACACGAAGCCGTCACGGCTCGCTCCGCTCCCACGCTTCGGGATTCAGGAGATTCGGCGGACGCTGTCCTTCGAGCGCTGCTATAGCGTTCTCGGCGGCCATCATGGACATTTTCCGCCGCGTGTCCACCGAAGCGCTGGCGATGTGCGGCGCGAGCACTACGTTTTCGACCTTGAGCAGCAGGGGTTCGACCTGCGGCTCGTGCTCGAAAACATCGATGCCCGCGCCGGCGATCACTCGCTCTTTGAGCGCCTCGGCGAGCGCCGCCTCGTCCACCACGGGACCGCGCGAGGTATTTACCAGAATGGCGGTGGGCTTCATCATGCGAAGCTCGCGAGCGCCGATCAGGTGGCGCGTCTCGGGCAGCAGGGGTACGTGCAGGCTGATGAAATCAGATTCGCGCAACAGACGTTCGGCAGTGACCAGCTCGAGGCCCAGCTCCTGCGCAATGGGCTCCGGCGCCGGCTGCGCGTCGTGATAGAGGATGCGCATGGAAAAGCCACGCGCGCGCCGCGCCACGGCCTGCCCTATGCGCCCCATGCCGAAGATACCCATGGTGCGGTGATGTATGTCCTGGCCTACCAGCAGATCGATGCGCCACTTGGTCCACTGGCCGGAATGGACGTACTGGTGGCCCTCGACGACGCGACGCGCGGCGGCCAGCAGTAAGGTGAAGGCGAAGTCCGCAGTGGTATCGGTGAGCACATCGGGGGTGTTGGTGACCAGGATGCCGTGACGCGTTGCCGCCGGAACGTCGATGTTGTCGTAGCCCACGGCGACATTGGCAATGACTCGTATGCCTTGCAGTTGCCCGATCACGTCAGCGGTGAACTTATCGGTGAGCTGGCTGACCACACCCTGCTTGCCGTTTATACGCCCGGCAAGCTGCGGGGCGCTGATGCCGTCGTCCGACTCCTCGTAGTCTATTTCCGCCCGCTGCTTCAGGTATTCGATTGCCTCGGGATAGATGCGCTTGGTGACCAATATGGCAGGCTTCATCGGAACGCAATTGTCGCACATGCCGCTGGCAGCGTACAATCCTGACATGGCTAAATTGGGTTTTTTAGGACTTGGAATCATGGGCTATCCGATGGCCCGCAATTTGTTGCGCGCAGGGCACGAAGTGGCGCTGTGGTCCCATAGCGCGGGGAAAGCGCGGGAGTTGGCCGAGGCGGAGAAGGGCCGGTTTTGCGCGACCCCTAAAGAAGTCGCAGAAAACGCGGACTGCATTTTCCTGTGCGTGGGAGATACGGCCATGTCGCGGGAGTTGATCCTGGGGCAGAACGGGATCATCGAAGGCGTCCAGCCGGGCAAAGTCGTAGCCGACGCCAGCACGGTATCCCCCAGCGAGAGCCGCAAGATCGGCCAGGCGCTGGCGGCCAAGGGCGTGGACTTTCTGGACGCTCCCTGCACCGGATCGAAGCCCGGAGCCGAGGGGGGTACGCTGACCTTCATGATCGGAGGCAGCCGCGAGGTGTTCGAGCGCGTACGGCCGTATCTCGAGGCGATCGGCAAGCGCTTCTATTATTGCGGCGGCCCGGGCATGGGGCTGCACGCGAAGCTCTCCCAAAACCTGATTCTTTCGAATTTACTACAGGGCTTCAACGAGGGTATGGTACTAGCGGCCAAGGCCGGCGTGGACCCCGACCTGATGCTCGACATCCTGAACAACAGCGCCGCCAAGTCGGGACTAATCTCGGCTAAAGCGCCTTTGATGCTGCGGCGGGAGTTTGACCCGGCGTTTTCCGTGAAGTGGATGCACAAGGATATAGGGCTGATGCTGGATTCTGCCAATGAGTTGCAGGTACCGGTGCCTCTAACGGCCCTTACACGCCAGATGTTCATGGCGGCGATTGCCCAGGGCTATGGGGAAGAGGATATCAGCGCAACCATCAAAGTCCTGGAGGGCATGGTAGGGGTAGAGGTCAGGGGAGCTTGCGTGAAGTCTTCCTAAGCCTTTTTGCTGCAAGAAGCTACGGGAGATTGGGTTCAGTTCGCAAAAAAATTGCGCCAGAGTTCTTTAGTGCTATTCATTACATTTGATGGCGGGGTTTTGAAAAAAGTAAAAACACTATTGCTTTTTGGAGACGAATATTCTAATATTGGAATCAAGCCGGGGAGGCAACTCCCACCAAAGCGAGACTAACCTCTAAAATAAAGACCCCTGAAGCAATCCTCCCCGGCGCCCGAAAGGGTTGGGTCTTTAAAGCGGAAGCAGAGGCTCTTCCCAAAGCAGTTTTAAAACGGAAGCCGTGCTATGATGGCAGGAGCCGCGCAACTGCTTGAAATGAAACGCCTCACTCTGCTCGGTTCCACAGGATCGATCGGCACCAACACTTTGGATGTGGTCCGGCAGAACCATCCCCTCTACGATATCTACGCGCTGGTGGCGGGCCACAATACTACAGCTATCCTACAGCAAATCAGAGAGTTCCAACCGGAGGTAGCGGTCGTGGCCAGCTCGGTTGGGATGGATCGCCTGGCGGCGGAGCTAGCCAACTCCGGGTTGCCGCGTCTAAACTGGCCTGAGCTGTCTTTCGGAACGGCGGCCATGGTAGAGGCAGCGACGGCCTCCGAGGTGGATATGGTGGTTTCGGCGATCGTGGGCGTGGCAGGCCTTGAAGCCACTTTTGAGGCGGTGCGCCACGGCAAGCGGGTGGGCCTGGCGAACAAGGAAGTGCTGGTCTCCGGAGGCAGGCTGGTGATGAAGGCAGTTCAAGAAAGCGGCGCTGAACTTCTGCCTATCGACAGCGAGCATAATGGCGTCCACCAGTGCCTGAGAGCCGGCAACCGCGACCAGGTTTCCAAATTGATTCTGACGGCGTCGGGAGGACCCTTCCGCAACGCCGGGAAAGAAGCGATGGCATCGGTGACGCCGGCCGAAGCCCTCAATCATCCAACATGGAAGATGGGCCGGCGCATCACCATCGACTCGGCCACGTTAATGAATAAAGGGTTCGAGGTGATCGAAGCGTGCTGGCTGTTCGGCTTTGCGCCTTCCGAGGTGGATGTGGTGATTCACCCACAATCAACGGTGCACGCCATGATCGAGTATAGCGATGGCAGTATTATTGCCCAAGTTTCGGCGACAGATATGCGGATGCCCATACAATACGCTCTGACGTGGCCGGAGAGGCGCCAGGCGCCTGTGCCCAAGATCGACTGGAGCCAGGCGCGCCAGTGGGAGTTCGGGCCGCCGGATTTCGACCGGTTTCCCCTCCTCAAGCTGGCCTACGATTGCCAGCAGGCGGGGGGTTCGGCGACCTGCACACTGAATGCGGCGGACGAAATCGCCGTGGAAGCTTTCCTAAAGGGCGAAATCGGATTTCCCGGAATTGCGGCGGTGGTGGAAGAAACTCTGTGCCGAATGCCTGGCCGGCAACCGCACAGTATTGCGGAAATTATTGGGATCGACGAGGAATCGCGTGCATTGGCACGTGAGTTAGTGGCGCAACGGGCGGCGGCCGGAGCGCACACGGTTCCGGCAAGGGTTTAGCGGATATGGCATTTTTCCAAAACGTATTCTGGCTTCTGGTTCTGATCGGAGTAATGATCCTGGTTCATGAACTGGGCCATTTCTGGGCGGCGCGCTTTTTCGACGTTCGCGTGGAGGCCTTCAGCTTCGGTTTCGGACCGCGCCTGTTCGGTTTCCGCAGGGGCGAGACCGACTATCGCTTCTCGCTGGTGCTCTTCGGCGGTTATGTAAAAATGGCCGGCGAGCAGCCAGGGGACGAAAGCAGCAGCGATCCGCGGGGGTTTTTGGCCAAGCCGCGCTGGCAGCGGCTGATTATCGCGTTTGCCGGTCCATTCATGAACGTGGTGCTGGCGGTCGCCCTGCTGACCAGTCTCTACATGGTCAAGTATCCGCAGATCGTGGGCGGAGCGGTGATCGGCAATGTTTCTCCCGGTTCTCCCGCGGGTAAGGCGGGCCTTCAGGAAGGCGACAAGATTGTAAATCTCAACGGGCACAAGGACCCCGCCTGGGACGACATCATTCCAGAAGAATGGGCCAGTGCCGCGCGCCCGATGCATCTTACCATCGAACGCGATGGCAGGCAGTTCGATACCACGGTAACGCCGGTGACCGATGAACGTTCAGGGCTAGGCAGCGCCGGCTGGGTATGGCGGGGCGATGTAGAGCTGGGGCAGTTGTCGGCCAAGATGCCTGCTCAGAAAGCCGGGCTCCACGAGGGCGATTTAATTCTCAGCGTCGACGGGCATCCTATCCATTCGGTTACAGGATTCCAGAATGTCATTCGCAATGGCGGCGGGAAGCCCTTGGAAATTCAGTTTCGCCGCGGCAACCAGACTCGCCAGGTAAGTGTTCAGCCCGTATTCTCGAACCAGGACGGGCCGGGCCACTATGTGATCGGAGCGGCCATTATTCCCAAGCCGGATATCCGGATTACGCGGCTCTCTTTTCCCGAGGCTCTGGAGGAATCGGTGCGCGCCAACCGGCAGAACGCAGGGTTAATTTTCCAGGTATTGAGCGGCATCGTCGAGCGTCGCATCTCGCCCAAGACGCTCACGGGTCCTATCGGCATCGGCCAGATGTCGGGGCAGGCCGCCAAGGAAGGCCCTTACATGTTCTTTGGCCTCATGTCGGAAGTGAGCCTCAACCTGGCTATCTTCAACCTGCTTCCCATCCCCATCCTGGACGGCGGCGTAATCGTTATGCTGTTCATAGAGATGCTCATGCGTAGAGATTTGAGCATGCCGGTGAAAGAGGCCGTTTTCAAGGTCGGCTTCGTGTTCATCATGATGCTGGTGGCCTTCGTGCTGTACAACGACATATCGAAGATTCTGCCAGGCTGAATCTTTCGAAGAACGGAATCATCTCTAAGTCGCCCCCATGGAATGTTCCTGTATCCGCTACACGGATTTGCCGCATACCAGCAGGTTGTTCGCGGATCTGGTTTACAATCCCGAGCGTTTGCGGCCGTTTTATCCCCACATAGCGGGCGATCCGGGCATTTACGAAGCGATCGCGGGGGAAATACGCTTTGCGCCCGATCGGCGGGCGGCCCTGGTTGCGGCGCTGCGGCAGCAGAACGGCGATAGCGAGTCTCTAGAGCTACTGGCGCGCGAGGGCACCGTAGCAGTTGTTACCGGCCAGCAGGCCGCGCTCTTCTCCGGGCCGGCGTACACCATTTACAAGGCTCTCACGGCGGTGAAGCTGACGCGCGATCTGGCGGCGCGCGGCATCCCGGCGGTGCCTGTTTTTTGGCTGGCTACCGAAGACCATGACTTTGAAGAAGTCAATCACTGCTGGGTCTTCGATCGAGAGCATCGCCCGCTGAAGTTACAAATCGAGGGCTCGCCGGCATCGAGCGAGCCTGTGGGGCAGTTTGTGTTGACCGCGCCGCCGACGGCAGAATTGCGCCGGGCGCTGGACGGTCTGCCCTTTGGAGACGAAGTTTGCACGCTCGCGGAAGAGGCCTACCGGCCGGGCACGACCATGGGCGAGGGATTCAGCGCGCTGCTCAAACGGCTGCTTGCGCGGTACGGTCTTTTATACCTGGATCCGATGTCGCCGGCTATGCGCGAGTTGGCCGCGCCGGCGATACGCACCGCCCTGGGGCAAGCGCCGGAGTTGATCGCAGCGGTGCTCGAGCGGAACCGGGAGCTTACGGCGGCGGGCTATCATGCGCAGGTGAACGTGGAAGATCACACCTCGCTGGTCTTCCTGCTGGAGAACGGCCGCCGCTACACCTTGCGGCGTCACGGGCGCGATTATCAATTGAACGGCCGGCGCTTTACCACGGAAGAATTGATGGATCGCGCGGCGGAGCTTTCCCCCAACGCGTTACTGCGTCCGGTGGTGCAGGATTCCATGTTGCCCACGCTGGCCTATATCGGCGGCCCGGCGGAGCTGGCCTACCTGGCGCAATCCGAGGTGATCTATCGTTCCGTCCTCGGCCGCATGCCGGCGGCGCTGCCTCGCTCCGGGTTCACTCTGATCGATCAACGGGGCCGAAAGCTGATGGCGCGCTACCGGCTGACGCTGGCGGATTGTGAACGCGGCGAAGATTTCGTGCGGGAGCGCATCGCTTCCCAGCTCATTCCGGCGGCGGTAGGCGAAGCGCTGGCGCGTACCAAGGCGACCGTGGAGCAAGCGGCCGACCGGCTTGCCAGCGAGCTGTCAGGCTTCGACGCGAGTCTGGCCGCGGCGCTGGAAAAGAGCCGCAAGAAGATGGTGTACCAGATCGCGAAAATGGAGCGCAAGATCGCCCGCGAGACCATGGCGCGGGATGCGCGCGTGACCCGCGACGCGGCGTATCTTTCGAACGTGGTATATCCGCACCGGCACTTGCAGGAGCGGCTGTATTCGATTCTGCCATTTCTGGCGGAGCATGGGACCGGGCTGATCGACGAGCTGTATGGGTCGTTAAATCTGGCATGTCCGGACCATCAGCTGGCGGTGGTCTGATACACTGGCGGATGGCACTGCGCCCGTAGCTCAGCTGGATAGAGCGGCTGGCTTCGAACCAGTAGGCCGGGGGTTCGAGTCCCTCCGGGCGCACCATTTAGGCGCTTTTCCGCTCATTTATTACAGGCGATTCCGCGGTTCAGTGTCCTACCCATTTTCTGCTCTCGCGGTAAACGTGGTACGTCGTGATGTTCATATCCCGCTATCGCGCCATGCGCGCGAGCGTCCACGGGCTATCGGATAAGTGTTACTGGGCCTGTTGGTTCACGCCCGAGGGAGTCGACATCCGGCTCCCGGAGGATTCAGTTAACCGCGGTAAGTACAGCGAACCTGGGGACGTTCTTTTTCCCAACTATTTCCATCTCGGCGTAGCAGAGTTTCCAGTTTCAAAGATCCCAACGCCTCGCTCCTTCACGGACCAGCAGGGGAACGTGAAGGACTACGAGTTGAAGGTCGAACACGACCCCAAGGAAGAGAACTACGCCCACTCTGAGGTACGTGCCTTCCGCGAACGTTTGAGGGTCACCCATTCAGGCAAGATTCCAATAACCGTGAAGAGCGAGTTCCGTCAGTTGATTGCCGAAGCGATGGTGATCCGTGTAGCTATGTCGGCAGGCCGCCCCTCGTGACCCCCGCCCTTTGCGAATTGCGCAGCAATGATAGCGCGAATTTCAGGTTCTAATATGCGTCGCGAGTTTCGACCAAGCTTATCTATTGACAATCGCGCAAAACATGAGGTACGGTTTCTTGCCTGCGGCCTTCGCCCGGATAGCGGTGTTGTCGGCTCGCTTTGGGGCCGCGCTCGATCCCGTTCTCACATTGCGGATGGAAAGGCAGGAACTTCCACGACGTACACCTGCGCCGTACCCGTACGATCGCTGGCAAAGGCTACCCTGGTCTCGTCGGTCGACCAAGAAGGGTGCGGGTGGCTCCACTGCGGGCCATACACGGTGTCGGCGGCGTTCTCCATCCAACTCAATGTGTTCCGCGCGTGCGCGAAATCTTCGGCCAGGGCGTAGCGCGAGCGGCGCCATTGCGTGCCCTGGTTGCTCGATTCGCTCAAGCAAAGCTGACGCCGCGCGCCTGTAGCTACGTCGATGATCTGCAGGCCTTGGTCGGGATGGTTGGTGTCGCACAGCACACGCTGCCCGCGGTGGTCGGGCGCGATGTGCCAGGCGTTGTATTCCACGATGGCGCGGATTTCGCGCGTGGTCCAGTCCATGCGGCACACGGCGCGCGGCCAGACCGTAAACACCAGATCGCCGGTTTCGCCGAGAAACGTTTCGTGAACCAGGAACTCATCGTTGCCGTGTTGGTAGAGGCATTCCAAACCCGCGCCGTCGCGCCGGACGCGATACATACGCGGAGCCGGGTCGCCCGCGAACTCGATCCATTCCGGCTCCAGTGGATGGAATTGTGGATGGATGACGGTGCGCGGAAATGGAATGGTATGCCAGCCGGATCCATCGAAGCGTCCGGCAACCAGGCCGCATTGAGCGCCGCATTTGAATGCCGCGGTGAGCCACTGGCCATCGCGGCTGATGGAGCATTCGCCTAACTGCGAGCCCGGATGGCCGGCGATCCAGCGCTCCTCGAGCGTGTGCCGATGAATGGCCCACAAGCCTCCGCCGCGGGTGAAGACCAGCGTTTCGCCATCGGGATGCAACGCCGCCGAAAAGGGATGGATGGCCTCGCCACCGGTAATCTGCCGCGTCTCGCCGGAATCGAGCGAAGCTTCGAACAACTGCGGCGAGCCGGCTTGATACGACGTGAAGAACATCTCGCGGCCGCCCGGAAAAAATGAGCTTTGCAGAAAGTAGCTGGGATGGCTGATGGCCGGGCCTTCGGTCACCTGCCAGATTTGTGCGCCGGTAGCGCGATCCTTATAGGCAATCATCGGCATAGGCAATCATCGGCGCCCCAGATACAGGTCGCGACCCTGGGATAGCGCTGCGATCTTACGGTCGGCCACGGATCGCTTCAGCATCCAGAAACCGCAGTCCGGATGAATCCAGCCCACACGGCCGCGTCCCAGTACGTTTTCGGCGCGCTCCAGAGCGGCGGCGATCTCCCCGGGCGTTTCCACGTGGTTCACCTTCACATCCACCACGCCGATGCCCAGGCGAATGCGCGGGTCTACACCGCGGAGCGCTTCCAGATCGGCCGCGGAACGGTGCGCCATCTCGAGCACCAGGTGATCTACGTGCAACCGGTTCAGGAAATCGACGAGCGCGCGCCACTCGCCCTTTTGGATGGTCTGCCCGCCGTAGTTGCCAAAGCAGAGGTGCACAGCGCGCGTCCCGGCGAAGCCATCGAGCACGCGATTGATGGCGGCCGCGGCCATGGGGCCGTCCGAGGGGTTGCCGGGAATATTCGCTTCATCCACCTGCAGGCACTCGCACGGAAGCCCGGCTAGCTGTTCTGCCAGCACACTGGCCAGGGCCATCAACAGGTCTTCGAAGCCGCCGTAGTGCCTGTCGAGCAGCGTGCGCGCCAGCATGTACGGACTGGTGACGGTGAACTTGAAGGGTCCGCCCGCCACGCCGGCCGCCAGTTCGCAATCCGCCAGCAGATTGAGCGAGCCTTCGCCCAGCGGCCCTTCCACGACGCCGGCAGCCTTGCGCCGGAACCGCATGGTGTTCATGCGCGCAAAAGCTTCGTGATCGTTGCGGCCCACCTGGCTTCGGACGCCCGCCATAGGCCGTATGAAGTATTCGATCATGCCGTTGGTATCGGGATGGTTCACATCGAACCGGTACAGTTCGCCATCGGTGGGAAGATCGATGGCGGCCTGACGCTGTATGTCGAAGACCACGCGCGTGGCGTCGAGGCGCGCCTGCTCGCTGGGCAGTGCCGCCAGCCAGTCCGGAATCGGGTAGGAGCCTACTGTGGTGGTGAGGATGGCGGGTTCCGGCGGCATCGCTAGCGGGCAATTTCTTCGACCTGCTGCAGGTGGTTGCGATCGTGGCCGCCCATGGTTTCGACGATGGTTTCGAGCGTCATGTCGCCGCGTTCGGGGTGATTCACGGGCTTCGCACGGTCCGCGGCGCTGAGCGATCGCACTAACGCGAGGTTCCATTGCCGCAGTGCCGCAAACATGGCCAGCGCCTCTTGGGCGCTATAGCCGGCATATCTTTTGGCCCACGCGTCCTGGTCGAACGGCTGCATCACGTGGCGTTCTTCGGCGAGCGTCTGGCGCAACCGGAAAGCGAATGCGATCTCACAATCGGCCAGGTGACAGACGATTTCTCGCGCGCTCCACTTGCCCGGCGCGCGCGGTTGTTCGATACGCCCGGCGCCGATCGTATGCACCAATGCGCGCAGCTTCGCGGGCGTGGCCTCGATCACTTCGAGCGGATCGAGCGTGCCCAGTTGGGAGGCATAGGGATTTACCATATCCACCTAAAATATCATGCACGGCGAAACGGGCTATAGCGCGCGGGCTGACGCCAGATAAACCGCATTCAGCAGGAACTTGAATGTAGCGAAAGGCTGACCGCGGAACTGCGGCCGGAAGGCGAATAGCACCACTCGCCCGCTGCCGAAGCGGGCTTCAACCAGCGCCGGTTTGCCGAGCACGGCCTTCTCTCCCGATACCCATCCGCTGGCCAGGAGATCGTGCGTAGCAAAACGCGCAGCCACGCGCACTTCGCGATCGCCCTGGTTGTATTCGGGAGCAAGGTTGATCTCGAAAGCTTCGCCGCCGGTCGAAAACGCGATAGCCTCCTTGGGCATGCCGAACGCCAGCGGCTGCGCAGTATCGACTGTCAGGCGCAGCAGCGATCCCGGACAGGAGAACGGCGCGCCGCCCACATTCAGCAGCGGCAGCGGAAAGAATTGCACGGGCAGATCCGCGGCCGTATCGAGTGCGATGAGCGTGCCGCCGTCACGCACGAACTTCTGCAAATGCGTCACGCCGGCGGGTCCGATGCCGCCCGCGTACTCGGGCCGCTCGACCACTACCTCGGACTGGGTCCCTTCACGGTGCGCGGCAAGCTCGCCGTTGCGCCAGCCGTTCAGAATGGATGTGGCGGTTTGCGACGCAATGATGATGCTGTCGAAGCGCGGCCGCAGCTCGCCCTTGGCGAAATCGTCATTGTGTACCAGCGTGTAGGGCACTCGATAGCGGTCCAGCAGCCATTCGGTCCAGCCTTCGTCGGAATTGGCGGTCCACGGCTGATACAGCCCCACACGCGGGCGGCGCAATTCGTACGCCGGCTTGGGCGCGGTTTCGGCGAGAGTCACGCTGACGCTGAACTGGTGCGCGAAATTATCGGCGCGGGCGGCGTTCTCCACGTAGGCGCTGTCTACCGAGATGGTGCCATCCTTGGCCCAGCGCACGGTTCCTTCCCGATCGAGAAAAAAAGCCGTGGCGATAAAAGCGTCGTTCTCGCGATGATCGAGCAGCAGGACCGCGCCCCGGCCTTCGACGGCGCCTTGCGGCCGAAATTCGCTGAGGGGTTCGAGGTCCGCGGCGAAGGGCTCTTCCAGGCGATCGACGGCCACGCCCATTTGCATAGGGAGCGTCCAGCCCGTAATATCGTAGGGCTTTTCCTTCAGCTCCGGATAGTGCTGCGGCTCGAGCAGATCCATCAGATAGGGGCGGAAGGCCTGCGCGGCGAGAAGCACCAGCGTGGCCTTGGGGTACGACTTGCCGTTCGCCTGGAAAGGCGCACGCGCGCGCCGCACCTCGATCCCGGCCAGGGACAGCCGTTCCAGAAAATCCCATGCCACCGGCCAATCCCACTGCCGCGCCGCGAGCACGTAGGCGTAGGGCCGCCCGGCCGTGCCGGCCGCGATCGACTGCCGGGCCATTTGAAAACTCTTCAGCAGGAAATCGCTGCGGCGGGCGGCTGCCTGCGTCAGGATCGCCATATCCGCGGTGAGCATGTATTCGATGGCGTCGCGCAGATTCCACTTGCCGCCCATCCACGGCCGCGCGTAGAACATGGAGGGCTCGCGCGTGGCGGCGCCGTTTCCGAAGGCCGCCTGAAAATCGCGCGCCTGGTAGATCTTGGGCATGGCGTAGCTGTTGCCGGCGGTCTCGGTCAAGATTCCGTGCATGTTGTGAAAGGCGGGGGCCGAACGCAGGCCGCCGTTCCACCAGGCGTCGAATCCGAAGTAGGAAAGCACGCCCGGTTTGTCCTCGCGGGCAAAGCGTTCGCGCATGGCAGTACCCAGCAGGTTGATGCCTTCCATCACCGCCGCTGGAATATCGGGATTGAGCGGCTCGGCGTAAGGCGGAACGAAAATGCGCGCGGGGAAAGGCGGAGCCTGGTGCTGATTGTAGACGATCTGCGGAAACCATTCGCGAAACAGCAATCGCGTGACGTGGCGAGTCTCATCCAGGTTGAGCATGAACCAGTCGCGATTGTTATCGTGCCCGGCATATTTCTGAAAAAGCCATGGCATGGGGGCGGCCTCGTAGGGCGTGCCGACGTTCTTGCGATACCAGTCGGCCACCATGTCCAGGCCATCCGGGTTGATCACGGGCACCTGCATCAGGATCACGTTGCGCCGGACGGCCTCCGCCTCGGCGCTATCGTCGGTGAGCATTTTGTAGGCAAGCAGCGGCGCCTGCTGCGCGGGCGCGACTTCGGTGGCGTGCAGGCCGGAGTCGATCCAGACGATCGCCCGGCCTTCTTCGGAGAGCGCTCGCGCCTCGTCCGCGGTGGCCTTTCCGAGCGCCAGCCGCGCGCTGATCTCGCGATATCGATCCAACTTTTTCAGATTTTCGGGCGCGGAGATGAAAGCCACGTACATAGGCCGGCCTTCCGAGCTGCGGCCGAATTCCTGTAGATGGAGGCGGTCGCTGGCTGCAGCGAGCTTATGAAAGTAATCGAAAATCTGGCCCGAATTCGCCAGTTTGTAATCGTCTCCGGGGGTGAAGCCAAAATGCTGTGCGGGCGTCGGGACGGCGGCGTGGCAGGCGGCAGCCAGACAGAGCGCGGCGACAGTAAATCTTGGTCTCATAGAGCGAAGCAATGATGATATCGCAGCGGCGGTCTGTCAAAATAGATTGGTGCACGCCGCCAAATTTCGCATCGGGCTGGTCCAGATGGCCTGCTCGGTGGACCCCAACGAAAACCTCGCCAAGGCGATCTGGCGGATTCGCGAGGCCGCCGGCCGGGGCGCACAGATGGTGTGCCTGCAGGAACTGTTCCGCTCCCAATATTTCTGCCGCCAGGAAGACGCCGATCTGTTCGATCTGGCCGAGCCCATTCCGGGGCCTTCCACCGACACGCTTTGCGGGATCGCGGGCGAGCTGGGCATTGTCATCATTGGCTCGCTGTTCGAGCGGCGCGCTGCCGGGGTATATCACAATACGGCCGTGGTGATCGACGCCGACGGGACGCTGCTCGGCATCTATCGCAAGATGCACATCCCGGACGATCCGCTCTATTTCGAGAAATTTTATTTCACGCCGGGCGATCTTGGTTTTCGCGCGTTCGATACCCGCTTCGGCCGCGTGGCGGCGCTGGTGTGCTGGGACCAATGGTTTCCGGAGGCGGCGCGCCTCGCGGCACTGGCGGGCGCGCAGATCCTGTTTTATCCGACGGCGATCGGCTGGCATCCGGCCGAAAAAGAGCAGTACGGTTTCGCGCAGCACGATGCCTGGCGCACGGCACAGCGCGCGCATGCCATTGCCAACGGCATCTACGTAGCGGCGGTGAACCGCGTGGGCTACGAGGGTCCGCCGGAGCACGGCTTGGAATTCTGGGGCGGCTCCTTTGTCGCTGAACCATTCGGCCAGGTGATTTCCGAAGCGCCGCACCACAGCGAAGAAATTCTGATCGCCGAGTGCGACCCGCGGCGGATCGAAGAAGTGCGCCGCAATTGGCCTTTTCTGCGCGATCGGCGCATCGACGCTTACGGCCCGATCACGCGGCGCGTACTCGACTGATGCGGGCCACGCCGCGCGCCCTGGGCTTTCGCATGCCCGCCGAATGGGAGCCTCACGAGGCCACCTGGATTGCCTGGCCGCACAATCGCGGCGATTGGCCGGGGCGTTTCGCGCCCATCCCTTGGGTATACGCCGAGATCGTGCGCAAGCTGGCCCAAGTCGAGCGCGTACGGATTCTGATTCAGGACGGCGCGGCGGAAGAGGGCGCGCGCCGCATGTTGCGCAAGAGCGGCGCCAATCTCGATGCCGTCGAATTTTTCCACGCTCCGACCGATCGCGGCTGGACACGCGATTATGGCCCGCTGTTCGTCAGGAACCGCGCCGGCGAAGTGGCGCTGACCAATTGGCGCTTCAACGCCTGGGCCAAATACGACGACTGGCACAATGACGCTGCGATTCCCGGCATACTTACCGGCGCGCTGAAACTACCCGCCTGGGAGCCCGGGCTAGTGCTCGAAGGCGGCAGCATCGACGTGAACGGCAAGGGGCTGCTGCTCACTACCGAGGAGTGTCTGCTCAGCCCCGTGCAGGCACGCAATCCGCAGCTCAACCGCCGCCAGATCGAACGGGCGCTATGCGACTATCTGGGCGTGCGGCGGATCGTCTGGCTGCGTAACGGCATCGCGGGAGACGATACCCACGGCCACGTGGACGACCTGGCGCGCTTTGTGAATGCCGACACCGTGGTGATTGCCTCCGAGCCGGATCGCGCCGACGCCAACTACGAACCATTGCGAGAAAATCTGGCAATCCTGCGTAAGCTGCCCCTGCGCGTGGTGAAGCTGCCCATGCCCGCTCCACTGGTTTTCAGCGGCCGCCGGCTGCCGGCAAGTTACGCCAATTTCTACATCGCCAATGGCCTGGTGCTGATGCCTACGTTCAACGATCCGAACGACCGCATTGCCCTGAATACGCTGGCGCGCCTGTTTCCCGGCCACGTAGTTACCGGCATCCACGCCGTCGAGCTGGTCTGGGGATTGGGGACGCTGCACTGTATGACCCAACAGCAGCCTGCGCCGGTACAATCGAAATAGGGCGCGGGCCGTCTCATCTGTATGGGGACATTATTCCAGGATCTGCGATATGGTGTGCGGCTGCTGGCTCGCAGTCCCGGCTTCACCGCCATTGCGCTGGTGACGCTGACACTCGGCATAGGGGCGACGGCGGCCATCTTCAGTGTGGTGGACGCGGTGCTGTTGCGTTCGTTGCCCTACCGCGAGCCGCAGCGCCTGGTCTCGGTACTTGAAGACATCAGCCAGGAAGGTTTCCCTCGCAACACGCCGTCGCCCGGCAACTACGCCGAGTTTAGGGCGCAGACAGAGGTCTTCGAAGATAGCGCCGCGACTAAGGAGACCGTTTTTAGCCTGACCGGAGGACCGGAAGGGCACACGGGCGACCCCGAGGAATTGCAGGGCGCGGCGGTCACCCAGAATCTGTTCTCGATGCTCGGCGTGAAGCCGGCTTTGGGCCGCGTTTTCCAGCCCGATGAAGACCGGCCGGGAGCGGCGCATGTCGCGCTGATCAGTCACGGATTGTGGATGCGAAGATTCGGCGGCGAGCGCAGCCTGGTTGGCCGCGAGATCCTGCTGAACAACGAGAAGTACACCGTGCTGGGCGTGACGCCTCCCGGATTCTCCTATCCGTTTAGCGATACAGAGATTTGGACGCCGATGGCTTTCACGCCGGAGCAACTGGCCGAGTACGGAATGCATTACCTGAATGTGGTGGCCAGACTCCGGCCAGGGATGACCGTTGCCAAGGCCAACGCCGCGTTGCAGGTGCTGTCGAAACGGCTCTCGCGGGAGCGCCCCAAAACGAACGCGGAGATCCAGCGCTTTTTCGCCGAACCGCTGCGCGATACTTACACGCGTGAAGCGCGCAGCGGATTGATTGTGCTGATGGCGGCGGTGGCTTTCGTCCTGCTGATTGCCTGCGCCAACATCGCCAATCTCCTGCTTTCGCGCGCTACCGGCCGGCACAGGGAAATTGCAGTGCGCACGGCCCTGGGGGCGGGCCGCGCGCGTATCGTACGGCAGATGCTGACCGAGAGCGCTTTGCTGGCGGCCGGCGGAGGGCTGTTGGGGATCCTGTTGGCGGACTGGTGTTTCAATTTCTTGAAGAATCTGATTCCGGTGGATCTGTCGCGTACGGTATCGCTCACGCTCGATCTGCCCGTGCTCGGTTTCGCAGTCCTGATTTCGCTGGTAAGCAGTTTCCTTTTTGGAATGGCGCCGGCCTTGCAGGTTTCCAAGCTGCATTTGAATCAAGTGCTGAAGGAAGGCGGCCGCGGAAGCGCGGGACCACGGCGGCGGATTTTCCGCAATTTGCTGGTCATAGGCGAGGTGGCGCTTTCGCTCATGCTGCTGGTCGGGTCGGGGCTGCTGCTCGAAAGTTTCGCCCGGCTGCGGGGACTCGATCCCGGTTTCCGCGCAGACCATGTCCTGACCGTGCGCCTGGAGGTCCCGCGCACCAGGTATGGCGACTTTGCCAGGCGCTCCGAATTTTTCGAGCGGGTGCTCGAACGGGTCCGCGCGCTTCCGGGGGTGAAGGTCGCCGGCTTCACCAGCGCGCTGCCCCTGACGTGGGAGGGCGGCACCAATAGCTTCACGCCGGAGGGAATCGCGCTCCCTCCCGACTTTAACTATGACGCCAACAACCGCGTGGTGACGCCAGGCTACTTCGAAGCCATGCGGATTCCCCTGCGCCGCGGCAGGTTCTTTAACAACGGCGACGGGCAGGACGCGCCCCCGGTCGGGATCATCAACGAAACGCTGGCACGCAGGTTCTGGCCGAACGGGGACGCCCTTGGGAAACGCTTCAAATTCGGCGCGCCGGAAGACAAAACCGCCTGGCGACGTATCGTAGGTGTAATTGCCGACGTGAGGCAGATGCGCCTGAATGAGCCGGCTCACCAGGAGATGTACTTCCCGTATTGGCAGGCGAAGGATAACTGGATGGTGCCGCGCGATCTGGCGATTCGCACCAGCGGCGATCCGCTGGGCCTGGCGGTTGCAACGCGGCAAGCGGTATGGTCCATCGACCGGGACCAGCCGGTCTCGAACGTGATGACGCTCGATGACCTTCTCGATCACGAAGTGGCGCACCGGCGCGTGCAGGCTGCATTGTTGGGCGGCCTCGCGTCGCTGGCATTAATTCTGGCTTGTGTGGGAATTTATGGGGTGCTCTCGTATCTGGTTACCCAGCGGACTCAGGAAATCGGCATCCGTGTGGCGCTGGGCGCGAATGGCGCCGATGTGTTCCGGACCGTGGCGGGACACGGGATGACGTTGGCAGCTATCGGAATCCTGGCGGGAGCAGCGGCGGCGCTGGCACTATCTCGTATGCTGGCCAGCCTGCTGTTCGGCGTGCAGGCAACCGATCCGGTCACCTACGCCGGCGCGGTGGCGGTGTTCGCGACAGTCGCGCTACTCGCTTGTTACTTTCCGGCGCGGCGCGCGGCCCGCGTGGACCCTATGGTCGCGCTGCGCCATGAGTAACTTAACCCGCGATTAAGCGGCCTCGGCGGCACGTGGGACGCAGTAGTCTTCAAGGGCGGAGCCGTCGATATCGGGCTCGATCAGCGAGCAGTATATGCGCAGTTCGCGTCCACAATGTATACAGCTCGCGACCGCCGAATCCTCGCTTGCGCGCCACGCTCCCGGGTTATGCCCGCGCAATCTCGCCGAGAAATCCGCGATGCGCTGAAGGGAGGCAAGTTGATCGGTCATCGAATTCATAAAACCCTTCCTGTTATACAGACGAGGCTCCTGCTGCGGACGTTGCGCATGTAGGGTACCGTTCTAGTACGCCTACCGATTGCGTTTTGAATTTATTGTGGTTTGCCTGTAGTTGGTTTCAAGTGCGCGTCGAAAAATCGCGCGGCGGCCTCGTAGGCGGCCAGCCAATGCGCGTACCTCAGAAAATCGTGGATTTCGTCCGGAAAGATTAATTGCTCGACCGGTACACGGCCGCGTAAAGCTTCGGCCAGTTCAACGGTCTGGCGAAAATTAACATTGCGGTCGTCGTCGCCGTGAACCAGCAGCACTGGCGACCGCCAGCCGTTAACGTAAGCCATCGGCGAAGAGTTGAAGGCCAGGCGTCCGGCGGCATCTTCCTTTGAAATACCCAGTTCCTCCGTCCAGTCGTGCACGCCATGCATGTCCACGCCGGCGATGAACATATCGGATGCACGCGCCAGCCCCAAAGCAGTTAGATAACCACCGTACGAGCCGCCCCAGAGCCCGATGCGGGCCTGGTCCACCGCGGGGTGGTTCTTGAGAAACAGCCCGGCTCCCAATACATCGTTGAATTCACTCGCGCCGCTGGGCCCGTAGTTGAGCGCCTCGCGGAAATTCAGTCCGTAGCCGATACCGCTGCGATAGTTCACCGCCAGCACTACGTAGCCGCGGCTGGCCAGATACTGATTGAGGGCGTAGGCATTATTGTAATAGAACATGTAATGCCAGCCTAGAAGCATCTGGCGCTGCGATCCACCGTGAAAGAACACCACCGTCGGATGCCGCTGGCCGCCATCCGCCTTGGGCAGGAATAACTGGCCGTGCAACTCCATGCCGTCGGCGGAGGAAAAGATCACTTGTTGCGGTATCACCAGGGCATCCTGAGGGAAACTCGCAGGGATCGCCTCCGGCGCCAGGTCGCGTACTTCGCCAGAAGCCAGACGTATGGCCGGGCGCGCCTGCCGCCGCTCGTCGGAATGAAAAAAGACCACAGCGCCGCCGCTCGAGACTTCGGGCGACCACTCGAGTCCGCTGCCGCCGGACAACTCGACCGGTCCGCCGCCATTGGCCGCCACCCGCCAGATGTGCCTCCGGTCGATATCGCCCTGGTTGGACGAGTAGACCATCTGTTTGCCTTCCGGATCGACCGATGCGTTTTCCACTTCAAAGGCGCCAGGGGTCAACGGCGTCGCGTCACCACCGGAAGCAGGCACGGAGTAGAGATGCAGCCAGCCATCGCGCTCCCATGGAAATACCAGCCGTCCGGAGGCCCAGAACAACTGCGCGCCGGCCGCTAATCCGCGAAAGACGCTGCCGGCGCCTTCCTCCGCCTTCCATACAGCCACACCGGGATTCGCTCGATCGGCATCCGCCACGCGAATGGACCACGGCGGACCGCTGCGCTGCGGAGCAAAATCCTCGTGCTCGGCGGTGGCGAGGCGCACGAAGGCGATGCGCCGGCCATCAGGCGACCAGACCGGAAAAACGTCCCGGTCGGTACTGGGATCCAGGTAGCGGACGGTGGCGGCGCCCGGGTCGTAAACTCCCACAAAGCTGTGATTGCCTCGGTTGCTGACGAAGGCCAATCGGGCGCCATCCGGGGACCAGCGCAGGTCGCTGTTTTGCCCGCGCGCGTGGATCAGTTGCTGCGGTTTGTCTTTGCCATCGAGCGGCGCAGACCAGACTTGTCCTTTGCGCAGGAAGGCCACCTGGCCCCCGCGCGGCGACACCGCCGGCGAGTTGCCTTCCCCTATCATCCGCGGCGATCCACCGGCGAGGGGAACCACCCACACGGCTTGCTCGACGCCCTTGGGATCGCTCGACGGATTGGGATACTCGCCTGCGCTGTTGGCGCTTTCGCCGCGCACGTACACGATCCCGCCCGCATCGGCAGTCCAACATAAGCCAGAGAGCTCCTGCCCGTCGTCTTCCGTGTAGGCGGTAATCCTGCGGCCTGAATATTGAGGCGGCTCAGCGACCCATATGTTGCGCACGCCACGGGCGTTATAAACCCAGGCAATCTTGCCGCCCGCGCGCGATACGGTCAAGTCAGCCGGAAAAGGAGCGCTCAGAACCTGTTCCAGGCTAAAGGGAGCCTGCGCGCAGAGGCATCCGTGGAAAACTGTGGCCGCGGCCAACATCGCAGTCATACGCATATCGCTACAGCTTAGTACACCATTTGATATAATGACCGAGGATGGTTTTTACCACCCCGTTCCGGATTGTTCTACCCTCCCCGTTTTCTTCCGCCTTCGGAGGTACCGAGCTACTGCCTACATGAAAGCCAGCGTGCAAATCAGCCGAGGCATCGAGAGCCTGTTTGGCACCCGCGATGAAAATATGCGGTTGATCGAAGCAGGCCTGAAGGTCCACACTCAACTGATCGACAACCTATTGCAGATTGAAGGCGAGGCGGATTCGGTTTCGCGGGCGGCCAACATTCTCGAAGAGTACGTGGCGCTGGTGCGCGAAGGCCACGTATTCAATAACGGCGATTTGAAGAGCTATCTCCGCGTAGTTACAGAAGATCGCGAAGTAAGTCTCCGCGGACTGGTCGAGAGCGGGCGGCAGCGCAATTTCGGCAAGAAAATGCTGGCGCCGAAAACGGTGAATCAGCGCCGCTACCTGGAGGCTATCGAGCGCAACGACCTGGTTTTCGGAGTGGGTCCGGCGGGCACCGGCAAGACTTACCTGGCGGTCGCCATGGGGGTTTCGGCGCTGCTGAGCAAGCGAGTCTCGCGCATCATCCTCACGCGGCCTGCCGTCGAAGCCGGCGAGCGCCTGGGCTTTTTGCCGGGCACGCTGCAGGAGAAGGTGGATCCGTATCTGCGCCCGCTATATGACGCTCTTTTCGACATGCTGGAATCCGATAAAGTGGAAAAGCTGCTGGAGCGCAATGCGATCGAGGTCGCGCCCATCGCCTTCATGCGCGGCCGTACGCTGAACGACAGCTTCATCATCCTCGATGAAGCGCAGAACAGCACCCCCGAGCAGATGAAGATGGTCCTGACCCGCCAAGGAGCCAACTCCAAAATGGTGGTGAATGGCGACATTACCCAGATCGATCTTCCCAATGCCAAGCGCAGCGGGCTGATCGAAGCGCTGGATGTGCTGCGCGGCGTGGAAGGCATCAGTTTCGTGCAGTTTGACGAGCGGGATGTGGTGCGCCACAGCCTGGTGCAACGTATTGTAAAGGCCTATGAGCGCTACAACGAAACCGTTGGCGCGGGCCGCCAGCTTAGCCTGAAGCTGACCGAATCGCCGTCGGAGACGGCTGCCGAAAACGGGGCTGCCGCAGCAACTCCATGTCTACCTCCGGCGACCATATAGTTTTGTTCCGCCGGGCTCCGGCGGAACTCGACCGCCGCAGTCTGGAGCGCTTCGCCCAAGTTTTGCGCGAAGAAGTTGCCGATGGCGCGGGCTTCCAGTGTCTGGTCACCGACGACCGGGAATTGCGGCGGCTCAATCGGGACTTTCTGGGTAAGGACTATGCGACCGATGTGCTGTCGTTTCCGGAGCAGGGTTCCCAGACGGCCGCGGACGGCTGGTTCGGTGAGATCGCCATCTCCGCGCAGCGGGCCCGCGAACAGGCCGGCGCATACGGACATTCGATTGACGATGAAATCCGCATCCTCATGCTGCACGGCGTGCTGCACCTGATGGGCATGGATCACGAGGCCGATGGCGGCCAGATGGCGCGCGCCGAGGCGCAATGGCGCATACGCCTGGCGCTGCCCGCCGGCCTGATCGAGCGGGTGCGGGCATGACGGCCGCGCTGGTCCTGCTGATTGCGCTCTGCTCGGTGCTGCTGGGCCTGGTCACATTTGTGCAGCTTTTGTATCTCGAGAGCCTGCGCCTGCGGACGCGCGATCTCCCCGCCATCAAATTTTTCCGGGAGACGCTCGAGGACAAAATCGGCTTCGAAGCGGAAGATGGCGCCGGATCGTTTTCCGTGGTAAAGCACACTTCCATGGTGCTGCTCGCCATTCTCTACTTCCTGCTCTTCGCCGATGGCGTAGCGTGGACATGGCCGGCGGTCGGGGAGACGGCTATGGCCTCCTGGCTGACGATGATCGTGGTGGCCTACGTGTTCCCCCAGATCCTCTATCGCCGCACGGCGGCCCGGTGGCTGGCGCCGATAGCGCGGCTGATTCGCGGCATTGGTCTGCTGGCCAGGCCGTGCGTGGCCGTGCTGGACTTCCTGCAATCCCTGGTCGAGCTCACCGATGTAACCAATGGCGTCGAAGAACCGCCCACGCAAGCGGAGAATATCGAAGCGCTGATCTCGGCAGGCACCGAAGAAGGCTTGATCCAGGAAGAAGACCGCAAGCTGATTCAATCGGTGGTGGAGTTCGGCGATAAGATCGTCCGGGAGGTGATGACCCCGCGGCCCAATATCGTGGCGATCTCGGCGGATGCGCTGCTCGAGCAGTTGCGCGAACTGGTGATCAACGAACAGTATTCCCGCATTCCTATTTACGAGGGAAGCATCGATCAGGTGGTGGGCTTCGTGCATGTGCGCGATATGTTCGAGCTCGATGAGGCGGAGCGCGCCAGGCGCACGGTGCGCGAGTTGATGCGTCCCATTCGCTTCGTGCCCGAGACCAAGCCGGTCCACGATCTCATGCGTGAGATGCAGCAGGACAACACCCACATGGTGATCGTAGTGGACGAATACGGCAACACCGCCGGTCTCGCTACGATGGAAGATCTGGTCGAAGTAATCCTGGGAGAGATTCGCGACGAGCACGAGCCGGATTCCGATGTGCAAGAGGACGGTCAGGGCGGCTTCATCGTCTCAGGCAGCTTCGATGTGGCGCGGTTGGGGGATCTGCTGGAGTTCCACCCGGAAGAGGACATTGAGTCTACAACGGTGGGCGGCCTGGTGACGGAATGGCTGGGCCGGGTTCCCGCGCCGGGCGAATCGGTGGAGCGCGACGGCATCCACATCGACGTGCTGGCAAGCGATGAATTGCGGGTGGCGCAGGTGCGGGTGCGCCGCTCGCAGCCGGTGGCGCAATGAAATCCGGCTTCGTCTCCATATTGGGCCGTCCCAACGCCGGTAAATCTACACTGCTCAACCGGCTGATCGGGACCAAGATCGCCATCGTTGCCGATAAGCCGCAGACCACGCGCACCAGCATTCAAGGCGTGCTGACTTTGCCCGAAGCGCAGATCGTATTTCTGGATACGCCCGGGATTCACAAAGCCGATTCGCTGCTGAACAAACGCATGATGGATACGGTGCGCGCGGCTCTGGAAGAGCGCGATCTGCTGTTGTTCCTGGTGGATGTGAAGCGCAAATTCGGCCTGGAAGACCGCCATGCCGTGGATCTGGTCAAAAAGACCGGCACACCGGCAATGCTGGTGTTGAACAAGGTGGACCTGCTGGGTAAGGACAAGGGTGCGGTGCTGCCGCTGATCGAGCAATACCGGGCGCTCTACGAGTTCGCCGAATATATACCCATATCCGCCCGCTCGGGCGCGGGCGTCGACGAGCTGCGCAAGGCCGTGGTGGACAGGCTACCGGAAGGCCCGGCTTACTTTTCCGCGGACCACATCACCGATCAGCCGGAGCGTTTTCTCGCGGCCGAGTTCATCCGCGAGAAAATCCTGCAAGCCACGCGCGAAGAGATTCCGCACGCGGTGGCGGTGTGGGTGGACTCCTGGGAAGATACGCCCACGCTGATTCGCATCTATGCCACCATCCATGTGGACCGCGGCGGACAGAAGGGCATCATCATCGGCGCCGGCGGCAGCATGCTGAAGCATATCGGCACGCTCGCGCGCGAAGAGATGGAGCGCCTGTTCGGACGCAAAATCTACCTGGAGCTGCACGTGAAGGCGAAGCCAGGCTGGCGCGAGAAACCAGACTTCCTGGCGGCGCTCGACTGGCGTACAATGGCCGGAACAGATGACAATTAAAACTCTCGTCTCGTTACTCGTTATTCTTGCTTTGGCCGCGGGCGCATGGGCCTCGGAAAAGCACGTTTCCGACGATCAGATTTATGACACCGTCCGACGCAAGCTGGCCGACGATCAGGTGGTCAAAGGCGGCGCCATGGAGGTGGAGGTTAAAGAGGGCGTTGTTACTTTGCGCGGCAAAGTAGAGACCGATCAACAGAAGAGCAAGGCGGCCAAAATCGCGCACAAGGTCTCCGGCGTGAAAGATGTGAATAACCAGTTGGAAGTGGTGGGTAAAGGCAATCGATGATGGCCTGGGTTCTGGCGCTGGTGGCATTGCCACTTGCCGCGCAGGACTTCTCAGAGGTTCAAGTGGAAAAGGCCGCCCACGGATTCCGTTTTACCGAAGGGCCGGCGTGGTCCCGCGACGGTTACCTGCTGTTCAGCGACATTCCCGGCAATAAGATCATGAAGTATGTGCCCGGCGAGGGTTATCCGGTTTTCCGCGAGCCGTCCAACGGGGCAAACGGCAATGCCTTCGATGCGCAGGGCCGGCTTTATACCTGTGAGAGTTTTGGCCGGCGGGTAACGCGCACCGACAAAAAGGGCCATATCGAAGTGCTGGCCGATAAGTGGCAGGGCAAACGCCTGAACGCCCCCAACGACATTGTGGTCGGTAAGAGTGGCCACGCCTATTTTACCGATCCCGCTTTCGGTAACCAGGCCGACACACGGGAGCTCAACTTTTACGGCGTATATCACATCGCGCCGAAAGGTGAGTTGTCCATGATCGCCAAGCCGGCCGGGCGGCCCAATGGGATCACGCTTTCGCCTAATGGACGTATTCTGTATGTGGCTAACTCCGATGAGCGTAACATCCGCGCTTATGACGTGGACCACAACGGAGAGGTATCCGGCGAGCGCGTGTTTATTTCCGGCATCGCAGGCATACCGGACGGCATCCGCACCGACGAGAAAGGCAACCTGTACGTGGCGGCCAAAGGCATCGTGGTATACAGCCCGCAAGGCAAGCTGCTGGCGACTATCCCGCTGGCGGAAACCCCTTCGAATTGCGCTTTCGGCGATCCCGATCTGCAAACCCTGTACATCACCGCGCGAACGTCGCTCTATCGCGTGCGCCTGGACGTGAAAGGCGCGGTGCCGTATTAGCCCCGGCCCGGGCGACGATCGCCGCTATCCGCAGCGACCCATTCTGGGCGTGGGAGCGCTGCTGTTCGACCGTGACAAAATCCTGTTGGTGGAACGCGGCAAAGAGCCGCTGAAGGGTTACTGGTCGCTGCCCGGCGGTGTGCTCGAAGCGGGGGAAACGCTGGAGGAAGGGATCATGCGGGAGGTGCGCGAAGAGACCGGCCTCGAAATCAAGCCGCTGGGCGTACTCGAAATCTTCGAGCGCATCATGCGCGACCCTCAAGGCGCGCCTGAATATCATTACGTCCTGATCGATTACATCTGCCGCGTCACGGGTGGAAGTCTGGCGGCAGCCGACGACGTCAGCCGCGTGGGGTGGGTGCCGCGCCGGCTACTTCCCGATTTCCGGATCACGGAGGGCACCTTGCCCGTGATTAAGAAGGGCTATCGGGAACGGCGACGGTATAAGCTCGTGTGAGGATGCATACATGAAGGCCACCAGCGCCGACATTCTGGAATACGAAGCGCTCCGCAGCCTGCTGGGGCGCTATGTTTCGAGCCCGCCCGGCAAAGGGGAGCTCGCGCGAATTGCGCCACACACCGACGCGGCGCTGTTGGCCAACGAGATTGCCGATGCCGGCGAGGCGGTCGCCTATCTGCGTGCGGCAGCACAGCCGCAACCGGGCGCGCGAGGCGCGGCTATACGCATCGACTTCGGCGGCATTCCGGACCTCACCGAGGCGGTTCACAAGCTGCGCATCGAAGGCGCCAGTCTGGAGGCTAAGGAAATCCTCGATCTGTTTCGAGTGCTGGATCGCGCGACCGATGCCAGGAGCATCTTAAATGCGGTGGCCGAACGCTTTCCCCGCCTGGGCCGGCGCGCGCAACTGATGGGAGATTTCCGCGCGCTGCTCAAAGACCTGGAAGGCAAGATACTGCCGGACGGATCGGTGGCGGATCATGCCAGCGTCGCCCTGGCGCGTCTGCGGCGCGATATCGAGCGGCAGCGCCACTCCATACAAAGCTCGCTCGAGCGCTTCCTCAAGACGCACCAGGAAGAAGGCGTGCTGCAGGAAGAGTTCGTCACTATACGTAACGAGCGCTTCGTAGTGCCGATCGTGGCCGGGCAGCGCCGCAAGATCGATGGCGTGATCCATGCCGCCAGCGCCAGCGGCCACACGCTGTTCGTCGAGCCGCTCGAGACCATCGACCTGAACAACGAACTGGTGCGGCTTACCGACGAAGAAATGCAGGAAGTTCACCGCATTTTGCGCGAATTGACCGGGCGGCTGCGCGGCTATTCCGAATCTATCCGGCAAACCATGGGCACTCTGGGCGAGCTCGAGATGCTGTTTGCCAAGGCGCGTTTTGCCATCGACTTCGACTGCGCGATGCCCCGCTTCGGCGCGCGATTGCTGCTGCGTAACGCCCGGCATCCTTTGCTCGAAGACGTGCTCCGCCGCCGGCGCAAGCCGGTTGTGCCGATCAGCCTGGAGCTCGATGAGCGGTCCAAGACATTGCTGATCAGCGGGCCGAATACGGGCGGCAAGACGGTATCGCTCAAAACGGCGGGGCTGTTGACTCTGATGGCGCAGTCCGGACTGCCGGTGCCGGCCGCGGAGGCAGAGTTCCCCATCTTCGACCAGGTATTGGCGGACATCGGCGACAACCAGTCGATACAGGAAAGCCTCAGCACGTTTTCGGCGCACATCTCGCACATACGCGAGATGGCGCTCGATGTGACACCGGATTCGCTGGTATTGCTGGACGAGCTGGGCGCGGCCACCGATCCGGAAGAGGGAGGCGCGCTGGGGGTAGCCATCGTCGACCATTTCCGCGCCGCGGGCGCCTATACGCTGGCCTCCACGCATTTGTTGGCGCTGAAAATCTATGGGGCGAATACCCCCGGGGTGCTCAACGCATCCATGGGCTTTGACGAGCAGACGCTGGAGCCGACCTATACGCTCGACATAGGCACGCCGGGCAAATCGGCGGGCCTCGACATCGCCACGCGCCTGGGAATGCCCGAAGATATCATGAAGCGCGCGCGCGAATCGCTGAGCGATCGTGAGCGGGATCTCGCGCGATTTTTGAGCGAGCTGCAGCAGCGGCTGAAAGATGTGCGAACACTGGAGGCGGACTTCCAAAGGCAGCAAGCGGAGCTAGCCGCGCGCGAAAAGGAGCTGGCCCGCGAGTGGGAGCGGCGGGAAACGGCAAAGCTCAAGGAGCTGGAGCGCCGCACCGAAGCGGTACTGGCGAAGTTTGAGGAGCAGGCGCAGCAAACCATCGACCAGATCGGGCAAGTGGCCGGGCAGCGCAAGGCTGCCGAGCAGGCCCAGCGCCGTGTGGCCAAGACCAAGCGCGAGCTGCGTGAGGAGTTTCGCACCACGGTGCTTTCCACTAAGGAAGATGCGCGGCAGGGGGAACTGCGGCGGCCCACCATCGAGGAAGGCGCGCGCGTGCGGCTACAGGGCATACGGGAGCCGGCGCGGGTCCGGCGCATACTGGCTGCAGACCGTTTGGAAGTGGAAGCCGGCTTCATGAAGATGCAGGTTTCCGTGGACGACGTGCTGGAGGTGCTGCCCAATACTCCGGCGGTCGCCAAGCTGCCGAAGAATGTCAGCTTCAGGCCGGCGCCGGAATTGACGCCGGTGCACCAGGAGATCAACGTGATCGGCCAGCGCGCCGAAGAAGCCCGCGACAACGTGGATCAGTTCCTGGATCGCGCTGTGATGGCCACCGCCAGCCGCGTGCGCATCGTACACGGCCATGGCATGGGCATTCTGAAGAAGGTCCTGTGGGAGCTTCTGGCGCTGAATCCGCACGTGGAGAAGTATTATCAGGCGCCGCAGCAGGAGGGAGGCGCCGGCGCGACAATTGTCGAGCTCAAAGAGTAAGAGCAGACGCAGTTTTTACCTACCGGTTACGAGAAAAAGCTGAGTAACCGCACCAGCGGCCTTTCTCCTGTTTGGAGTGTCGCGTGCTTATACGCAACGCAGGCGCGATGCCACTAAATGGAACAGATCATCCCAGCAAAATCGTCCGGTCGATATCCGGCAGACGTTATCGAGACTCCTGTGAGCAATGAGGCTAAGTCCTCAGGCGTGTCTTGGGCAGCGGTAATTGCCGGAGGGTTTGTAACCGCGGCCTTAACGCTCATCTTGCTGGCCCTGGGCACGGGGCTGGGCCTTTCTTCGGTTTCGTTTTGGTCGAACTCCGGAGCGTCCCCGGCCACTATCGGCAAGGCCGCTATCGCGTGGCTGATCCTGATGCAAATCATGAGTTCGTCCATGGGCGGCTATCTCGCCGGACGTCTCCGCACCAAGTGGACGCATGTGCATACCGACGAAGTCTACTTTCGTGACACCGCCCACGGTTTTCTCTCCTGGGCAGTAGCTGTGGTGATCGCGGCGGCTTTCCTGACCAGTGCCGCTTCCTCTATGGTGGGCAGCGTATCGGCGACTGCTTTGAACAGGGCAGCGGACACGCGAGAGGGACAGGCGCTCGATGGCAACGCCTATTTCGTCGATACATTGTTTCGTTCCGATAGCGCGAAAACAGACTTGACCGACAACGCGACGCGCAGCGAGGCCGGGCGCATTCTGGCGAACGCACTTCGCGATGGAGCTGTTCCGGCGGCGGACAAAACTTACCTGGACCAATTGGTAGCTGCCAGAACGGGGCTCAGCCAACCCGAGGCTGATAAGCGGGTATCGGATGTCTTTGAGAGAGCGCAACAGACCGCCGAAGCGGCCCGCAAAACCGTGGCTCACACCTTGCTCTGGACATTCCTGGCCCTGTTGATAGGCGCATTTTGTGCGAGCTTCGCCGCGACCCTAGGGGGCGGGCAGCGGGATCATGTTGCGATCGTCTAGCCTGAGGAGGCCATTATTATGCGTTCGATTATATTGCTAGTGCTGGGCGTGCCCATCCCCATTATTATCTTGATCGCGCTATTGAGCCATTGAGCGTAGCCAGTGAGATTCGGCATCTCTTCGGAAGCACTACAATGGGCATTACGCCATGCGAAGACTTGCCGCACTATTGGTGTTTTGGTCCGGATGGTGCGCCGCAGCCGTGCCGCGTCCGGAGTATCCGGAGCCGCAATTCGAGCGCGAGCACTGGGTGAGCCTCAACGGGAGCTGGGAGTTCGCCTTCGACGACGCCGATGCCGGTCTGGATGCCGGTTGGGCAGCGGGCGCGCCGTTTAGCCGCAACATAATAGTCCCCTATTGTTTTGAGAGCCGTCTGAGCGGGATCGGCGATACTTCGTTTCATCCATGGCTGTGGTACCGGCGCACGGTGAGCATTCCGGAAGAGTGGAAAGGGCATCGCGTGCTGCTGCATTTCGGCGCGGTGAACTACCGGGCTCTGGTGTGGATCAACGGGAAGCTGGCCGGCGGGCACGAAGGCGGCAATACGCCGTTCACGCTCGATGTAACGCCGTTGCTCAAGGCGGGCGCCAACGTCCTGACGGTAAGGTCGCACTTCCCGCCTACTGACCGCACCATTCCGCGCGGCAAGCAGTATTGGGAGCCGAAATCGAAGGATATTTTTTATACGCGCACGAGCGGCATCTGGCAACCGGTGTGGATGGAGGCGGCCGGCGCAAGTTACCTCGAGCACGTAAAGATTACCGCCGCGGTGGACGGAACTGTGCGCCTGGAGTGGACGGTGGCACGGCCGCAGCCGGATCTGGAAGTCACCGCCGCAGCCAGCTTCGAAGGGCGGGCGGCGGCGTCAGCCACGGGCCGCACGAATGGCACGCGCGCTACGACGCTGCTTGCGATCGGCGAGCCCCGCCTGTGGTCGCCGGACTCACCCCGGCTGTACGATGTAATCCTCGAACTGCGGCGCGGCGGCGCCCTTCTCGATCGGGTACATTCCTATTTCGGTTTCCGCAGGGTGGCCGCCGAGCACGGAAAAGTGCTGCTGAACGAAGATCCCACCTTTCTGAAGATGGTGCTCGACCAGGGATACTGGCCCGAAAGCATTCTGACGCCGCCCACTGACGAAGCCATCCAGTACGACATACGCATGGCTAAAGCGATGGGCTTTAACGGCGCGCGCAAGCATCAGAAGCTGGAAGATCCGCGCTATCTCTATTGGGCCGACCGCATGGGATTCCTGGTCTCGAGCGAAATGGCCAACGCGTATGAGTTCGATGACGGCTATGTGGAGCGCTTCACCCATGAGTGGATCGAGGCGGTAGAGCGCGACTACAATCATCCGGCCATCATCATCTGGGCGCCTATCAACGAAAGCTGGGGCGTTCCCGATCTGCGCGCGCCGCGGCAGCAGAACCATTTGAAGTCGCTTTACGCACTGACACACTCGCTCGACGACACGCGTCTGGCAATCGACAACGAGGGTTGGGAACACACCAGCACGACGGATCTGTTTGCCATACACGACTACGCGCGCACGGGCGAATTGCTCTACGAAAAGTACAAGGACGTGGGCAAGCCCGGGTCCGCCGTTCCGGACGACGGCAGGGCCGCGCTTCTTCCGGGCTACCAATATAACGGCTCGCCAGTGGTGCTTTCCGAATTCGGCGGCATTGCGTTCATCCCGCCGGGCCACGCTGCGCCGGCCGAAGCGTGGGGATATTCGGGTGTGGAAAAAACGGCCGACTCCGCGCTCGAGAGGCTGCGCGGGCTCTATAGCGCCATTGCGCGCATTCCCGGATTGGCCGGCCTGTGCTACACGCAACTGACCGACGTCGAGCAGGAGATCAACGGTCTGATGACCTACGACCGCAAGCCCAAGTTCGACGTCAAGGGGCTGCGGGAGATCAATGGGCTGGTTCCCTGAGGCCGCCGGCGCGGCAACCTGCGGAGCCACGTTTCTGGCATGGGCGGTGCGCGGCCGGTCGTCCACCTTTTTCGCACCGTCGGTGTGGCGGGGGCCGTCCGGCCGTCGAGCCATCGCGCTTACCTTCGATGACGGTCCAAGCGAGGGCACGGTCCGCGTACTAGAACTGCTCGACCGATATCAAGTACCTGCGACCTTCTTCCAGATCGGCGCCAATGTGGAGCGCTTGCCGGAAATCGCGCGCGCCGTGCATGCCGCCGGGCACGAGATCGGCAATCACAGCCATACCCATCCGCTGTTTTGCATGCGCCCGCAGAGCTTTATTTTGCAAGAATTTACACGTGCCCAGCGGGCCATCGCGGACGCCTGCGGTTGGGCGCCAACGCTGTTACGAGCGCCCTTCGGCGCGCGCTGGTTCGGATTTGGCGAAGCCCAGCGGCGGTTGAGCCTGCAGGGCGTGATGTGGACCATAATTGGATATGATTGGAAGCGGAAGGCTGATACCATAGTGGACCGGATGTTGCCCAAGGTGAGCAACGGTGCCATCCTCTGTCTGCACGACGGGCGCGAGCTTCAGGCGAATCCCGAGATAGGCGAGACGATCGCCGCTCTAGACCGGATGATCCCGGTATTGCGGGACCGTGGATACGAATTTGAAACAGTTAGCCGTTTATTATGTCCGATGAAATAATCGAGCGGGTCCGGAAGGTAATCGCAGCATCCAAGCGCATTCCCGACGAGCAGGTAACTATTGACAGCACCTTTGAGGAGTTGGGCATCGATTCGATGGACGCGGTCGAGGTCCTGTTCGCTCTCGAAAATGAATTCGACATTAACATCCCAGACGAAGAAGTGAAGAGCGTCCGCAACGTGCGGCAGATGGTGGCGGGAGTGGAAAGACTGCTGGCAGCCAAGTCGGCGAGCACGCCGGCCACTCAGTAACATGCGACGAGTCGCCATCACAGGCCTGGGCGTGATCGCCGCGCCGGGCCGCACCGCCTGCGACTTCTGGACCAGCCTGATAGAAGGCCGCCCGGCCATCGGGCCGCTCCAATCGGTCGATTGCACTGCCATGCGATTTCAGAATGGAGCGGAGGTCCGCGGCTATTCCCACCAGCCCTATTTCGAGGACCGCCGCGCCGATTTCATGGACCGTTTCGCGCAGTTCGCGGTAATCGCGGCGCGCGAGGCGGTGGCCGGGGCCGGCATCGAATGGACTCCGGAGCTGCGCGAGAACACGGCCATCATCACGGGCTCCTGCGTGGGCGGCCAATCCACTGAAGACCTTGGATTTGTAGAAGTTTACAAGCTGGCCCACAACCGGGTGCATCCGCTTACCATTCCGAAGACCATGTCCAATGCGGGCGCGAGCCACATCTCGATGGAATTCGGCATTACCGGGCCGAGCTTCACGATTTCGACGGCCTGCTCTTCGGCGGCGCACGCCATCGGCCAGGCGTTCTGGATGGTGCGGTCCGGGATGGTGGACCTGGCGCTTACCGGGGGCAGCGAAGCACCTTTCAGCTTCGGCATCCTGAAGGCGTGGGAGGCGATGCGGGTGGTTTCGCCGGACACCTGCCGGCCATTTTCGCGCGACCGGCACGGCATGATCCTGGGGGAAGGCGCGGGCATTCTGGTGCTCGAGCCGCTCGAAGCCGCACAGGCGCGCGGGGCGCGTATTCACGCCGAGCTGGTGGGATTCGGTATGTCCGCCGACGCCTGCCACATCACGCAGCCATCCGCGGAAGGCGCGGCGCGGGCCATACGGGGAGCTTTGCGCGACGCTGCGATCGAGCCCGAACAGATCAGCTACATCAATGCGCACGGCACCGCGACAGCCGCCAACGACCCGACCGAAACGGCCGCCATACGCAGTGTTTTCGGCGCGCACGCCAACAAACTGGCGATCAGCTCGACTAAATCGATGCACGGACATGCGCTCGGAGCGGCTGCCGCGCTCGAAGCTGTGGCTGCCATTCTGGCGCTGCGCGAAGGCGTGTTGCCGCCCACCGCGAACTTCCGTATGGCCGATCCGGAGTGCGATCTGGACATCATTCCAAACCGCGCGCGGCCGGCGCAAGCGGAGTATGCCCTCTCCAATTCGTTTGCGTTCGGCGGATTAAACGCGGTGCTGGCGTTTAAGAAGGTTTAGCGGCACGCATGGGAGCCGCCAGGCAGAATGAAATCCTGCAAGCCGGCCAGCGCGCACCGGATTTCCAGCTGGCGTTCGAAAGCGGCACCCGGACTTTGCGAGAGTTGCTGGCCAATGGTCCGGTTCTCCTGGTGTTCTTCAAGAGCACCTGTCCGGTATGCCAGATGACCCTGCCTTACCTCGACCGCATACAGCGCGGACGGACGCCGGAGTCGTTTTCCATTTACGGCGTGTCGCAGGACGATGCGGAGACCACCCAGGAGTTCGTCGCGGAGTTCGGCATCAGCTTTCCCATGCTGCGCGATACCGGGGAAAGCGGCTATCCGGCGAGCAATGCGTATGGCATCTCGCACGTGCCTTCGCTGTTCCTGGTGGCTGGCGATGGCACCATCGCGTGGAGCATGGAGGGTTTCAACAAGCGGGAATTGGAGACCATCGCCGCGCAGGCCGGTGTACAGCCGTTCCGGGCAGACGAGAGAGTGCCCGAATGGAAATCGGGTTGAGGCTCCAAAAACTAGGCTCCCGGCGGGAGCCCCGGTTAGAATAGAGATATGGCGAACAAACTGGAGGACCTGTTGGGGTCGGCTGCCGCGCTCGCGAAGGGCATGGGCGTCACCTTCAAGGAGATGATGTCTCCCACGGTGACAGAGAATTACCCCGACGAGCCGCCCAAGGTTCAGGATCGCTACCGCGGCGTACACGTTTTGCAGCGCGACGAAAACGGCATGGAAAAGTGCGTGGCGTGCTTTCTGTGCGCGGCGGCGTGTCCGGCCAACTGCATTTACATCGAGGCCGCCGAGAACACGCAGAAGGTACGCATCAGCGGCGGCGAGCGCTACGCCAAGGTCTACAACATCGACTACAATCGCTGTATCTTTTGCGGCTACTGCGTGGAGGCATGTCCGACCGACGCCATCACCCACGGCCACGGATTCGAAGTGGCCAGCTTCAATACGGCGACGCTGATCATACGCAAGGAACAGATGCTGGCGCCGGTTCCGGCAGGCGTACAAGCGGTGGGAAGCGCCAACCCCGGTTAGCGTGAAGATTAGCGTAACCGGTTGCCATAAGCATTGGCCTGGGCGAGCTTGTCGAAATAGCGATAAACAATGCGGGTCAGCTCCGCGACAGGCGAGCGGCGGTCGTCGATGAAGGCCGACATGACGCTGAGCACGAAAGGGCGGCCCTCCAAGAACACGATACCGGCCTCGCCGCGGGCGCCCGGAAGCTCGCCGATCTTGGAAGCGGTTTCGATATCGAGCGGCAGGCCTTCGTGTATGCCGCCGGAAACCTTCTTCATGAGCTCGATGATTTCTTGGCAAGCGGCCTGGTCGACGACTTTGCCGCGGTAAATCATCTCCACCAGGCGGGCCATCTCCGCGGGCGTGGAGACGTTTTCGTCGCTGCGCGCCACGGCGGCTGAGTCCATCATTTTGCGCCGCAGGCGGGTGTGCGGCAGGCCCAACTCGTCCATCATGCGATTCACGCTCTCCATGCCCACCATGCGGATGCACTGATTGGTGGCGGTGTTGTCGCTCGACTCGATCATGGCGGCGATCAATTCGCGCACGGTCAGGGTCAGGGAACCGGTCTTGAGGCGCTCCTGCAGGCGTCCACTGCCCCCCACGGCGTCGCCCGTATGCAGCGTAACCGGGTCGTCCAGGTGAAATCTCGAGGCCCGGGCAGCCTGAAACATGCGCGCCAGAATGGGTATCTTGATGACGCTGGCCTGGGGGAAGACAGTGTCGCCGTGCAGGGCGAACAGGCGCCCGCTGTTCAGGTCGATGGCCGCCACGCCGAGAGCGCCATCGAAGTTCTCGTCGAAGCGGCGCAAGTCGGCCAGGGTTTTGTTTTCCAGTAGCTCGGAGAGGGTGGGTTGCGCGGACGCCGCACACCCCAGCGCGAAAAGGGCTGCCAGTCGAAACATGGGCGCATCGTATCATGTGGAGGGCTTTATGGTTAGGGGCAGCTAACCGGGCCTGCGCCTGGCAGTCTAAAGGATAGCTTGATGGAATTGACCGACAGCGTGGCAGTGGCGCAGGCGCGGGATGGAGACTCCGGCGCTTTTCGCGTGCTGGTAGAGCGCCATAGCCGCAATCTGTTCCGTCTCGCCTATCGTATGACGGGACATCAGGAAGACGCTGAGGATGTGGTGCAGGAGACGTTTATGCGCGCGTACCGGCAACTTGCGAAATTTGACCAACGGGCGAGCTTCGGGACGTGGCTGTACCGCATCGCGGCCAACTGTTCGCTGGACCTGATCCGCGCGCGCAAGCGCCGCAGCGAGAATCAGGAAAGCGCCGAAGAAGGCGCGCTCGATCCGATGCAGTCCGTGCCGGATGCGGGGCCCACGCCGGAGCGGCTGGCGCTCAGCGGCGAAGTGGAGCGGCGGGTGGCCGGCGCCTTGAACGATCTGAGTGAGATGGAGCGCACGGCGTTCGTGCTGCGGCATTACGAGGGCATGTGCATTGAAGACATCAGCCGCACGCTGGGGGTGCAGCCGAATGCGGCCAAGCACAGCGTCTTCCGGGCGGTTCAGAAATTACGCAGGGAGCTCGAGCCCCTGGTGAGTAACGCATAAATGAATCACCTTACTGAAGAGCAATTGGTTTTGTATTATTACGGCGAAGTGGACGGCTCGGCGGGCGTGCGCGAGCACCTGGACGCCTGTGAAGCATGCCGCGGAGAGTACGCCAATCTGCAGCGCGTGCTGAACATAGTGGATGCGGCGCCGGTGCCGGAGCGCGCGGCCAATTACGGCGCGCAGGTTTGGCGACGCCTCGAACCCAGGCTCCGGCCGCGGGGCAGCTTTGGCGCGCGTTGGCTCGCCCCGCTGTGGTGGCCGATACGGCACTGGGCGGCGGCCGCGGCGATGGCCGCACTGCTAGTGGCCGCATTTGTAGCGGGGCGCTATTATCCCAAGCCGTCCTCGCAGATGGCATCCGCCGGGCAGGTGCGCGAGCGCATCCTGCTGGTGGCGGTGGGCGATCACCTGGAGCGTTCGCAGATGGTGCTGGTGGAGCTGGTGAATGCGCGTCCTGGGCAGGCGCTGGATATTTCCTCTGAGCAGGAGCGCGCCGGGGATCTGGTGGCCGCCAACCGCTTGTACCGGCAAACGGCGGCGCGCGCGGGCGACGCGAGCGTCGCCGGAGTATTGGATGATCTCGAGCCGGTGCTGCTCGAAATCGCCAACGGTCCGGCGCATTTGACTCCGGAAGAAGTCAAAAAGCTGCGGCAGCGCATTGAAGGCGATGGCATCTTGTTTAAGGTGCGTGTGGTGGGGTCGACCGTGCGCCATCGCGAGGAAAGGGCCGCGGCAAATCCCGGCCAGAAGAGTTTATAGGAAAAAACAAAATGTACAGATTACGTGTATTGATCACTATAGCCGCGGCGCTGGCGCAGGCGGGACTGATGCGAGGGCAGCTCGCGCAGCTTGCGCAATCCGATTTCATGGCCCAAAAAGCCGCCTCCAAACGATCGGATGAAGACCGCCTTTACGCCAAGGGAGAGAGCGCCATCGACGCGCGCCGTTGGGATGCAGCGGTGGAGGCTTTTGGAGAAGCTGCCGCGGAAAATGGGGCGCGGGCGGATGGCGCGCTTTACTGGAAGGCTTACGCGCTGAACAAGCTCGGCCGGCGCGAGGAAGCGCTGACAGCCCTCGGCCGACTGCGGCAAGCCTACGCCAACAGCCGGTGGCTGGACGATGCCAAAGCGCTCGAGCTCGAGGTGCACCAGGCCTCCGGCCAGAAGGTCAACCCGGACGCCGAGCCCGATGAAGAACTCAAGCTGATGGCGCTCAACGGCCTGATGAACAGCGATCCGGAGCGCGCGCTGCCCATGCTCGAAAAATTCCTGCACGGCAACCAGTCTCCCCAGCTCAAGGAGCGGGCACTTTTTGTGCTGGCGCAGAGCGGCTCGCCGAAGGCGCACGAAATCCTCGCACAAGTGGCGCGCGGCAACGGCAATCCCGATCTGCAGATGAAGGCGATCCACTACCTGGGCATCATGGGCTCGAAGGAGAACCGGCAGATTCTATCCGATCTGTATACCAGCTCGAACGATAACAACGTGCGGCGCGCCATACTGCACAGTTTCATGGTTTCAGGCGACCGGGACCATCTGCTGCAGGCGGCTAAAGCGGAGAAGAATCCGGATCTGCGCATGGAGGCTATCCATCAGCTTGGCATCAGCGGCGGCCAGGCCGAGCTTTGGCAGCTCTACGGGGCGGAGCCCTCGGTCGAGGTGAAGGAAACCATTCTGCATTCCATGTTCATCGGGGGCAATAGCGATAAGCTGATCGAAGTCGCCCGCACCGAGAAGGACGCCAGATTGCGAAGGGCCGCCATACACAGCCTGGGCCTGATGGGCGGCGAGCACACCGGCCCGGCGCTGGTATCGATGTATAGCTCGGAATCCGATCCGGCCCTGCGCGGCGAAATCATCAACGCGCTGTTCATACAGGGCAACGCCAAGGCGCTGGTGGATCTGGCGCGGAAGGAAAACAACCCGGAAATGAAGAAGGCTATCGTGAGCAAGCTGGCAGTGATGGGGTCCAAGGAAGGCACTGACTATATGATGGAGCTGCTGAACAAATGAGACGAATTGTCTGCATGGCGCTGGCCGTGGGAGCGGGTCTGGCGCAGGGGCAGTCGCTCGAGCAACGCTTCGGCGAGCAGTTGAAAGCACAGCCGCAGCCGGCGTGGGTGGGCTACACGGTGCCGGCAGTCAAAGGGCACGAGCAGAACTGCGACTATGGGCACGGCGTTCTCCCGCCGGGGCCCGTGCACCTGGAACCGCCCAGCCAGGTGCAGGTTCTGCTGCGCATCGAACACGGCCAGGTGGACAAGATCCGCGCGATTTCGGGCGATTGCCAGCTGGATGCGGATGGCGTGCCGCTACGCTGGATCCACGATGTGCAGCCGGCCGAGAGCGTGGCGCTGCTGGCGTCGCTCGCGTCGGCGGCCGGCGGCGGGGACCACGTACGCGAGGGTGCGATCACCGCGATCGCGTTGCATGCGGACGCCGCGGCTGATGCGGCGCTCGAGCGCTTCGCCGGGCCGGGGCAATCCGAATCTTTGCGGGAGAAAGCTATCTTCTGGATGGGCGCCGCGCGCGGACCGCGCGGATACGAGACGCTGCGGCGGATAGTGACTGAGGATGCCAGCGATCAGATACGCGACAAGGCTATTTTCGCGCTCTCCGTAAGCCGGGAGCCGCACGCTATCGATACCATGATCGCTGTTGCGCACAACGATAACAGCAGGCATGTGCGTGGGCAGGCCCTGTTCTGGCTGGCACAAAAGGCGGGAAAACAGGCTCTAGGCGCGATTACCGATGCGCTGGACCGCGATCCGGATACCGAGGTTAAGAAGAAAGCTGTCTTCGCGCTGCAGCAACTTCCGGACGGGCAAGGCGTGCCGATGCTGATACAGGTTGCCCGGACCAACAAAAACCCGGAGGTGCGAAAGCAGGCGATGTTCTGGCTGGGTCAATCCAACGACGCTCGTGCACTGGCATTCTTTGAAGAAGTGCTGAGGCGTTAAGCCTTGGGCGCGGTGGGTTCGTCGGGAACATCAGGACCCTTCAGCGAGTCCTTGAAACTGCGGATGCCTTGCGCCAATCCTTTACCAAGCTCAGGCAGCTTTTTGGGGCCGAAGAAAAGCAAGCCGATCCCCAAAATCAACAGCAGATGCTGGGGTCGCAGTAGATCTTCAATCATGACTAAACTCCTTTAAGGGGTCATTACGATGATAGCACAGTCGGCCGTTACTCCCACCGCAGAGCAGCCATAGGGTCCGCTCGCGCCGCCCGGCAGGCCGGCAAAAAGCAAGCCGCCAGTGCTACGCCGATCAGTACCGCGATCGCTCCGCCGAAGGCAGCCGCATCGGTCGCGCGTACTTCAAACAGCAGGCTGGCGAGAAATCGCGTGAACAGCAGCGCGGACACTGCTCCTGCGCCGGCGCCCCACAGGATCATGGCCATACCCTGTCGCAGGACCAGCCGGAAAATATCCCGCCGCCCGGCGCCGAGAGCCATGCGGGTGCCCAGTTCCTGCGTTCGCCGCGTCACCGAATAGGAAATCACTCCGTAAATCCCGACCGCCGCGAGGGCCAGAGCGATTCCGGAGAAAATCGCCAGCAACACCAGCGAGAAGCGGCGCCCCGCAATCGAATCGGCCATCACTTCTTCCATGCTCGCCACATCGTATAACGGTTGATCTTTATCCACCGTGCGAATCTGCGCGCGCACCCCGGCCACCAATCGCGCGGGATCGCCCGTGCCCTTCACCACCAGCGTCATGTAGCCGGTGGGAAACTGCGCGTGCGGAAAATATAGTTGCGCGGACCGCCCGCTGTCCAGCCCGTATTGATAAACATCTCGCACAACGCCCACGATGGTCCGCCACGGCGCCTTTTCCAGAGGCAGGTCGAAGCCGCCCACCCGCAGGCGCTTTCCCAGCGGATCCCGTCCGGGCCAGTACTTAAGCGCGGCAGTTTCGTTAATCAACGCGACGAGGGGCGCCTGCTCGTTATCGCGCCCGGTAAACAGACGGCCCCGAACGAGCGGAATCGAGAGCGCACGGAAATAATCGGGAGTGACAATGTAGCGGTCGAGATAGGGCTCTTCGCCGGGCGCCACGTTGAGCCCTTCCATCAGTGTTGCGGTGGTATCGAAATTGGCGGACTCCGGAAGCACGTTCACCGCCGCGGCATAGCTCACCCCGGGCAATTGTCGAAGGCGTTCGAGCGCCACGCGATAAAACGTCACCGGCTTCGGCCCGATGGGATACCGAACGGCGGGCAAAGCCAGGCTACCGGTCAGGACATTGCGCGGCTCGAAGCCGGGCTGAACACCTTGCAGGCGCGCGAAGCTGCGCAACAACAGTCCGGCGCCCGCCAGCAGCACCAGTGCGACGGCCATCTGCGAAATCACCAGAGCCTTTCGTACGCCGCGTTGGGCGGTCCAACCGCCGGTACTGCGTCCGCCGGCTTTCAGACCTTCGATGGCGTCCGGCGGGGCTTGCAATGCGGGTGCGAGACCAAACAAGGCTCCGGTGGCGAGGGTAAGCGCGAGGGTGAACACCAGCACGCTTGCATCAAGCTGGATGCCGGCCAGCTCGGGGATAACGGTCGTCCCCAGTTTTTGGAGCAGCGCCGTGCCCCAGGATGCCAGCCACAGGCCGCAGGCGCCGCCCGCCAGAGCCAGCACCATGCTTTCGGTCAGGGCTTGCCTGGCGAGCTCAAATCTTCCTGCCCCCAGCGCGCTGCGTATGGCGAGCTCTTTGCGCCGCCCGGCCGATCGCGCCAGCAGCAGGTTGGCCAGATTGGCGCACGCGATCAGCAGCACCAGGCACACCGCTCCCTGCAATACCAGCAAGGCCTGCCGAAGATTGCGCACCAGGTCGTCGCGCAGCGTCACGATGCGAACTCCACGGCCTTTGTCCGACTCCGGATGCTCGGCCTCCTGCCGCCTGGTCAGCAGATCGATCTCCGCCTGCGCCTGGGCCGTGGTCACGCCTGGCTTCAGCCGCGCGATGGCACGCAGATGCCGCGAGGCGCGTTCGTTGTCGTCATGCTTCTCGGCCACAGGCCGGTACAGCTCAGCGCGTTTTCCCACCAGGCTCGCGGGCAGGGGACGGAATGACGCGGGCATTACGCCCACGACAGTATACGGCCGCCCGCTCAACTCCACGGTACGGCCCACTACGTTGGGATCGCCGCCAAACTTTCGCCGCCAAAGCTGGTAGCCCAGCACCACCACGTAGTCTCTTCCGTCGATCTGATCTGCCGGGAGAAAAACGCGGCCGTAGAGCGGCGTGCCGCGCATCAGGGAAAAGTATCCGTCGGAGACCTGCATGCCCGGCACGCGCTCCGGGGCGAAGTCTCCCGCCATGCTGGCATCCCAATGTTCGTAGGCGGCGACGTCCTCGAAGACGTGGTTTTGCCGGCGCCAGTCGTCCATGTCGGTAAATGAGACCTGGCTACGCGGATCATCGCCAGAGCGGCCCCACAACAGCACCAGCCGGTCCGGATCGGAATAGGGGAGTTGCCGCAGCAGTACGGCATTGAGCACGCTGAAAATGGCGGTGTTTGCGCCGATCCCGAGAGCCAGCGTCAGGATGGCGACTGCGGTGAATCCGGGACTCTTAGCGAGCGTGCGAAACGCGTACCGAAGCGGCTGAAGGCCCGGCATAACCGAACCGCTAGGTAAACCGGACGCGCCGGCCGTGTGCCATCGGCATGATACAAATCGGGCCGTTGATATTGTGCAGGTTGATCAACGTGCCGCCGCCCTTCAGCACTCCATGCAACTGGGTGCCGACGGCGCGGTCGCGGTTTACCGGAATGCCGAAATCGTTGTCGATCCCCCCGGTCACGTTGCGCGCATTGAACTCCGCGCGAGCGTCATAGGGAATCGAAAGGACAATGCTGCCGTTCACCGAGTTCATCGAAATGGTCTTGGCGTCGCTGAGCCGCTCGAAAGTCGCCTCCAACTTTCCGTTGACGGTAGAAAGACGGGCGTCGCCGCCGATCTTCTGCGCGCGCACAGTACCGTTCACCGAAGACGCGTTCACCTCCCCGGTGACGCCTTCGATGTCCACGGCTCCGTTGATCAGCTTGATTTGATCCAGGTGCGCGCCGCGGGGGACAGTCACGGTAAACTCCACTTTTCCCGGGTTGGCGTTGGTGCCGTCCGGATACCGTGTGAGGATGCTGATCGACCCGGGGCTCGAATCCACCAGCACGCGCGCCTCGTTCAGCAGGCCCTGACTCGCGGCGGTCTTGATGGCCTCGACGCGTACTTCGTTGCGATCCCATGCATGTATGTGGACGTCACCGTTGATGTTCTCGAGCGAGACGCGGCCGCGTGCCGACAGCGTATAGATCTTGCTGAACTCTTCGTGGAAGTTGTCATTTGCCAGCAGGCAGGCGCCGCCCGCCAGCGCCAGCAGGGCGCCATTCAGTAGTAGATTTCTCCCTTTCATGTGCTTGCCTTCCCGTGTGCTGAGACTCCTCTAGACAAAAGACGCAAAATCCCCCGGCTTCTACCTGACTTGGTCGACCTGGTCCTCGGATTGGGGTAGCCGCCGTTAGTTGCGCACTGCTTCTACGCTCTCCTCCACGATCCTTCCGTCGAACATACGGATGGTGCGGTCCGCGAATAGCGCGTAGCGCGGATCGTGCGTAACCATGCAGATGGTGGCGCCGTTGCGGTGCAGATCCTTCAGCAGGTTCATGACGGCTTCACCGTTGGCCGAATCGAGATTTCCGGTCGGCTCATCGGCCAGCAGGATGGCCGGGTCTCCGCCTAAAGCGCGCGCCACCGCCACGCGCTGTTGCTGACCGCCGGAAAGCTGCGAAGGATAATGTTTCATGCGGTGCGACATGCCGACGCGCTCGAGCGCCTCCTGCACGCGCTTCTTACGCTCGGCCGATCCCATGCCGCGATAGGTCAGCGGTAATTCTACGTTTTCGTAGACGGTCAGATCGCCGATAAGGTTGAACGCCTGGAAAATAAAACCGATCTCTCGGTTGCGGATTCTGGCCCGCTCGGAAAGCTTCAAGCCGCTCACGGGCCTGGTATTCAGCGTGTAAGTACCATCGCTGGGAGTGTCGAGCAAACCTAGAATCGCCAGTAAGGTCGACTTACCGCAGCCCGAAGGGCCCGCAATCGAAAGATACTCGCCCTTCTTGATATCAAGTTGTATCCCGGATAACGCGTGCGTCTCCACTTCATCAGTCACGAATACCTTAGTGACCCCGTCGAGGTGAATCAGCGAGTCTGCCCCGTTATTGCCCATTTCTTCTCCCTTACGAAAGTCCTTCGGACTTAGTTCAAACGAATTCGCTCGTCACTGTCATAGGCTGACATATCCGACAGGATCACCCGGTCGCCCACGTTGAGCCCCGAGCGCACCTCGATGGTGTTCACCGAGGCGCGGCCCAGTTTGACCTGCACGCGGTCGGCGTACTTGCCATCCGGCTCGATCTTGAACAGACTCACGGTACTCTCCGGCTGCCCGAAGACAGGCCGCCCCATATACACCACGTCGTCTAAGTGCTCGAGCTCGATGGTGCCGTCCACGCTCAAGTCCGGACGAGCGCCGGGGGGCTTGGGTCCTTCCAGCTTGACGTCCACCGTCACCGTTCCGTTCAATACCGCGGGGTCGATACGCGAGACCCTGCCCTTGACTATGCCGTTACGGGTATCGATACTGGCCGGCTGGCCGATGGTTACATCTTTGGCCTGAGTTTCCGCGATTTTCAATTCTGCCTTCAGCTTGGACAACTGCGCGACCTTGGCCAGTGCGGTACCCGCCACGACCTTCTGGCCTTCCTCGACCGGTACAGGGAGGGCTTGCAACATGCCTTCCGTTCCTGCGCGAACCTGGAGCGCGTCCACCTGGCCCTGTTTGAGCTTGTACTCGGCGCGAAGCTGGTCGACTTTCACCTTCTGCGCCGCCAATTGCGCTTCCACCGATTCCTGGTTGATGCTCAGCCGCTTCTCCTCGAGGCCGCTGCGGGTGGCCAGCTCCTGCGCGGTCACGTTGGAAATCTTGGCGTCGACCTGGGCTACCAGTCCCTCCTTCACCAGGGCGTCGTCGCGGTCCGCTTTCAATTGCGCGGAGTGCAAATCGGCGGCCACCTGCGCGGCGGTAGCCTGCAGATCGAGGCCCTGCTTCTCGAGCGTCACCCGTAAATCCGTATAGGCCGCTTCGGCGGCTTTTACGGCGTATTCCGCGTCCAATAAAGCCGTCTGCAATTCCGGATTGCTCATGGTCAGGATGACGCTATCGGGCCTCACGGGCGTGCCCGGCCGGATGATGATCTTGTCGATACGGCCGTCGGTATTGGCCGGAATGAGCAGGGTTTCTTCGGGGACCAGCGTACCCAGGCCGCGTACATCGCGCACCATAGGGCCGCGCCGCACGGTATCGGGCCACAGGGTGGATAATTCTACGCTCCGCGCCGCGGGCTTGAGGCGGGCCAGAACAAGGCTGACGGCTCCCACCCCGGCAAGCAGCACGACGCCAATAACAATGCGCTTGATCAGGCGCTTCTTCGCAGCGGACTTTCGAGGTACATCCATGTTGAGTTCCACGGACAGAAGGGCACGGCTCCTGCCAATCGTTCCGGGGCTGGTAACATTATGACTCAACAGGGAGAAAAAGGTTAGCGACGATCGCCAGGGAAGTGCATAGTGTTCGCTTGTGGGACGTGATGTTCCGGCCTCGGGAAGGCCGCTAACGGGTGCCGGGTACCGGGGCGCCGTTGTGGCGCCTCAAAAGCGCCATGGGTCATTCATAGCGCAGCGCCACGACCGGATCCAGATTCGCTGCCCTACCCGCCGGCCAGATCCCGAAAAATAGCCCGACTCCGACCGACACCAGAATTCCCAAGACCGCGGCCCAGAGCGGCACGGCCGTGGGCAGGTTGCGAAAGACCAGCCCGGTCAGCAGTGAAATACACCACCCCATGGCGAGACCGATCACCCCGCCCATCCCGGTCAGCACTACCGCCTCGGTCAGGAACTGCACGATGATGTCGCTCTTGCGCGCGCCGACCGCTTTGCGGATTCCAATCTCGCGGGTCCGCTCGGTTACCGAAACCAGCATGATGTTCATCACCCCGATCCCGCCTACCAGCAACCCTATGGAGCTCAGGATCACCATCACCAGCGCCACCGTTCCGGTAATACGGTGGAAATCCTCGATCATCTGCTCCGCGGTGGACAGCGAGAAGTTGTCGGGCTTGTCGTTGGGCACTTTCCGCTGGATGCGGAGCACGGTGCGTACCTCGTCCTCCGCCTTGGTCAGCAGCCCTGGCCTGGCAATCACGACCAGCATGTGCTCGGTGGCGGACGGAAACAGCTTGCGCATGCTGAAGTACGGCAGGAGAATCCGGTTATCGTCCTGCCCTGGGAAGGACGCGGCCGGCCTCTGCATCACCCCGATAACCTCCACCGCGTGGCCGTCCACCTCGATCCACTTGCCCACCGGATCCACGTTTTGAAACCAGGATTTCCCGATGTCTTCCCCGACCACCACCACGGGCATTCGGTGCCGGCTCTCCATATCCGTAAAGAAACGGCCATTCAGCATTACCGTTCCGCCCGCGGCATAGCCTTCTTCCGTCCCCGCCAGATCGATGTTGTAATTGTCGTTGGCCTTGTAGCGCGCTTTGTGGATCTGGTTCCACTCGGCCCAGACGTAGGGGCTGGCATGCTCCACCGATGGGCAGCGCTCCTCGATCGCGACAGCGTCGTCGCGCGTCAGAGGCTTGCGTTTATTTTCCTCTTGTGTGGGTACGAATCCGCTACCCTTGAGGACCACGATGGTGTTGGGCCCGAAGCTTTTGAGGATGTTGGTGATGGCGCCGTCGAGGCCGGCGATGATGGAGCCCACTCCGATTACTGCCCCAGTACCGATGATGACCCCCAGCACGGTCAGGAACGAGCGCATCTTGTGCTCACGCACCGTGGTCAACGCCAGTGCCACCCCCGAACCGAGCATGCCGAGTGTCATCGCTCCACCCTCAATGCCTCGATCGGGTCGAGGCCCGCCGCTCTGCGCGCCGGATAAATCCCAAAGAACAATCCAACTGTGGCCGAAAGCGTCACACCGGTCACCACCGCACTGATCGGAATGTGCATGGGCACCGGGGTTAAGACCTTCACCAGGACGGCCACGAACCATGCCAGTATCACGCCGATTACTCCACCCATCCCCGAGAGCATGGCCGATTCCACCAAGAATTGGCTGAGAATATCAACGCGGCGCGCGCCCACGGATTTGCGTATGCCGATCTCGTGGGTCCGCTCGGTGACCACCGCCAGCATAATATTCATGATCACCACGCCGCCCACGATCATGAACACCGAGACCACGCCGACCGCGGTGGCGGAAATCGCCCCGGTCAACTGATCCCAAACGTTCACCAGCGAGTCCGAGGTGACCATTCCGAAATTGTCGTCTTCGGACGGACGCAGGTGCCGGTAAGACCGCAGCAGGACGCGAACTTCATCCTCCGCCTGTTGCAGAACACTGTGATCGATGGCCTTTCCGTCGAACCCGATGCCGCTGCGAGACCCATAGTTTTTGAAATAGGTCTCCGCCGGCATCATCACGAAGTTGTCCTTGGAATTGCCGAAGACCGATCCCTTGGCTTTGGCCACTCCGACTACTTCGAACGGCCGGCCTTCCACAATTACGGTCTTCCCTACGGCGTTGGTGTTCTGGAAAAACTGCTCTTTCAGATCGTTGCCGATCACCACCACCGGAGCGCGCCGCTCGTCTTCGAGCTCGCTGATAAAACGCCCATCGGCAGGCTCTATATCCGAGATGATGCCCATATTCGGCGTGATGCCCTCGATGGTCACGTTGTCGCGCTGCTCGCGGCCGACATGCACTCCGCCGGTGCGGCTCACGGCCATACCCAGCTCTCCGACCAGCCTGGTGTTGCTCTTTACGAAATCGAACTCTTCCTTGGAAAGCTCCGGGTTGCGGCGCTGCATTTCGAGGAACTTCTTGGGGTCCCACACGCCCATCATTATGATGCGGCGTATCTTAAACCCGTCGGCGCCCATGCTGGAGACATTCTGTGCCACATATACGTTCATGCCATCGATGACGGACATGACCGCGATGAGCGTAGCGGTGGCCAGGATGATGCCGAGCAGCGTCAAAAAGCTGCGCAGCTTGCTGCCTCGCAAAGACAGCGCCGCGCCCGTAACTGCCTCGCCGAAAGAGGCATTGGTTTTCATTGTTCCCGTATCCATTCCATTATGGCGTAGTCCAGCCATAAGTGCGGCTGCCGTTTGGCAATGAATCCCACGTGCCCTCCGTATTCGGTGGCTACCAGGTGCAGATGCGAATTGTTCCGGAAGGCCGGGTGATCGTAAATTTCGAAGGGGATGAAGGTGTCGTCCTTGGCCGTGATGAACAGGGCCGGAACTTGAATGCGATCGAGGAATCGATTGGCCGATTGCGTCCGGTAGTAGTGTTCCGCGCCCTGGAAGCCGAAGGCCGGACCGGTGATGCGATCATCCAGCTCAAAAACCGACCGGATGCCCCGGAAGTCCTCGCGGCGCAGACCTCTCACCGCACGCGCGCGCGCCCGCATCATACGCAGGAAGCGGACTTCGTAAATGCGATTATCCCGCTGGCCTATGCGCCTGGCGCAAGCGTATAGGTCGATGGCCGCCGAGGCAGCGCAGATGCCCCGAACCAGCAGCATGGCATCTTCGCCCAACTCACCGGTGAGCTTCGCTACCAGATTGCCGCCTAGAGAAAAGCCCACCAGCCAGGGCGGCCGGCAACCCTCGGCCTGAAGCGACCGCAGGACGAACAGCAGATCGCTGGTGAGGCCCCCATGATAGACAGTTTTCGAGAGATGCTCGGTGCGGCCGCAGCTTCGCAGGTTCAGGCGACGGACCGTGTATCCGCTGGTCACCGCCAGGTAGCTCAGGCTGCGCATGTAGCCGGCGTCCGCCGATCCTTCGAGGCCATGCACCAGCACCATCTCCCCCTCGGAAACGCCGGCCGGCTGTTGCGTTTCAACCAATACCTGCGCATCCGGCTCGGTTTGATATAGCTTTCTGCTCACAGGAAAATGCCGGCGATCGAAAGGGCGCGGCCATATGTGCCCGGCGATGGTCTGCAGGTGCGGGCTGGTAAATAATGGGACGAATGGCAACAAGCGTCATTATCGCGCGTCGCGTGAGTTTTTCAACCGCTCTGTGGAAAAAGCTGTGCATATAAAAGCTGCGCAGGGGACAAGTTGAACGCCCGTAAAGAGTTTGTAACGAATTGCACACTCATTCAGCAGTGGGCCAGGAACGCCCGCAAGTCGCTACATATGCGGCAGTTGGACGGGTCCCGAGCCGGGTAGCAGCATCCGCTTGGGTGTTGCAGCGCACCACCTGACGGCTATGTGGGCTCCGCGCGTTGAGCCTGTGGGTAAATAGGAGGAAGGCAGCATTTTCTAAGCTGTTGATTCGATTCAAGCCGCTCAGTTATGCGGTTAAACGGTCTGGCGAAATCGGCCGCATCTCCCAAGCTTGCCACGACGCCAGCCTGGCTTTACCGCCGCTCGAGAACAACCCCAGCCCCATACTGCGCGGGCCTTCCGGATAAACGCGCACGGTCAGGCAGGCTCTGTCGTTGGCAAAGATTTCGATCACCGAGCCATCCAGATAGGCATGCAGCCGCAACGGTTCTCCTGGCGCGAGTTGGAAGGGTCCCGACTGCATCTTGCGGTCCGCCGCCGGATTCACGCTCGACTTGCTCTTGTCCACGGCCAATAGCCTGGCCGCGCGATCGTAGTAGACCAAGGTCTGCTCGCTCGCATCCGGCGCCGCGCGCAGCTTGAGCCCGGCTTGTTGCGCGTCGCCCGGATCGATCTCGGCCTGGATCTCGAGGCAGTCTCCCGCAGCGTCCGCCCCAAGTCGCTTGCCGCGCAGCATGGCGACTTCCGCCGCCGGCCGTATCTGCAAGCTGCCGCCATCCAGCCCAAGCTCGCGCGGCAGCGACATCACTCCGGACCAGCCCGCGGCCCGCTGTGCATCCACGCTGCGGGCTTCGAGCAACCATCCCCACAGGATGCGCCGTTCCCCGGTGTTGGCCATGGTGCGCGCGGCGTAATACGAGCCGTAATCCATGGCGCCGGCGGTCTCCGATTGAAATCGGCGATCCGCGTAGGCGCCCAACATATACTTCACCTTTCCCTCGGTAGAGACCATCAACAGGTGCCTGCCGTCAAGCGGAAAGAAATCCGGACACTCCCACATCTCACCGCTGGCCACAGTATCTTTATTGTCGCCGGCATGGGCCCCCATCTTGCCCGTGATCAGCGGATGCAGGTAGTTCCAGCGCCGCAGGTCTTTGGATTCGTACAGCAGTACGGCGCCGCCTTTGCCGCGAAAGCCGGAGCCCAGCGCCATGAGCCAGGTGTCGCCCTCCTTCCACACGTCGGGATCGCGAAATCCAGTCACCGGGGTCGCCCGCGGCGGTCCGCCGATCACGGGATTGGCGCCGTATTTTTTCCATTCGACCAATCCGCCGCCGCTCGTAGCAATGCACTGCACTTCGGGATTCACGCCGGTGTAGATAGCAGTCGGCACGCCGTTATCGATCACCGCGCAACCACTGAAGACGCCGTCTTTGTCCGGCCCGCCGGGCGTGGGAGCGAGCGCCACGGGCAGGTGCTTCCAATGCACCATGTCGGAGCTCTCGGCGTGCCCCCAATGCATGTCACCCCAAAACGCCCCGTTCGGATTGTACTGGTAGAACATGTGATACTTGCCCTGCCAGTAAATCGGGCCGTTGGGGTCGTTCATCCAGTTGGCTGCGGGAAGGAAATGATATTGAGGCCGGTGCGGATCGGCGGCCAGTTTTGTCGCCGGCACAGTTGCGGCGGCCAGTGGAGCGGCGCCCGCCAGCGCCAGGAACTCACGCCGTCGCATGGCCCTTTATTGGACCTGATAGGAGAGCCGCACTTCCACCGACTTCGGCGGAAAGCAGGCGTTGCTGCTGCAGGCCTGGTAGCGTAGTTTGCCGACCATGACTCCAGGGCCCGCGGCCGCCGCTGCCGGAGTCTTGAACCTGGCGATCAGATCGAAATCGCCGGTGAAGACAGAGAGCGGCTTGTCGGAGAATTCGTACTTCTCCATCTGCGGCTTGGGGAAGACCACTTCGCCCGGCTCGAGGGCGCCGGGAGTCCAAGTGAGCTTGAGCGGGATCAGGTAGGCTTCGCTGGGCGTGTTGCTGTTGATGTGATAGCCGGGCGGAATGGAAACCGCTATCTTGGTCTCGACCGAAGCGCCGCGCTTCGCCGCCACCTTTTCGCGCGCATCGGCGGTGACTTGCGGCGGACTATTTTGCGCCCACATACTGGGCAGGCAGAGACACGCTACCAGCGCCGCCAGGGGCATTCTCGGGCCTTTGTAATAGCTGTTCAATTCCATTTTCAATCTCACTCTTGCTTGCCAGGCCCACGTGGACCGCGGCAATCTTACCATCCCGGTCAATCAGGAAGGTCGTCGGCAAAGCTTCAATGCCACCGTAGCTTTCGGCTGTGGAATCGTTGCCGATCATGATCCGGTAATTGATGCCAATTTCGTTGACGAAGGGCTTGACGGCGTCCCAGCCATCGTCATCCATGGATACACCCAATACGGAAAAGCCCTGATCCTTGTGCTTGCGCTCGAAATCCATGAACCACGGGATCTCGATTTTGCACGGACCGCACCAGGTGGCCCAGAAATCCAGTAGAACCACCTTGCCTTTGTAATCGGACAGGCGCACGGTCTTGCCGTTGGCGTCCTTCAAGGCAAAGTTGGGCGCGGTGTGCCGGTCCTTGTCCGGCTTCAGCGACGCAGCTTTGACAGGCTTCGCTCCGGAGCAGCCGTAAATCAGACAGCCCACTACGAAACCCACCAGCAGCGCGCCACCCAGGCGGAAAACCCGCGCGAATTTGATTCTGCTTGTCACTATAAGAATTATATCGAGATTCTACCGTTCAGATCAGATTGTGCAAACCAGCGGCGGCGGCGCTCCCGAAAGCGGCGCGCCAAGGTGTACTCGCCATGCGCGCGAACTCCCGAAAAGAGCCACGCCGCGGTATCGCAGAAGCTTTCGCAAACATACTCGCGCCAGCGCCGTGTGCGGCATTCGACATCGTCCGGCCGCAGCGACCGCTTGCGCCACTCCGCGGACCAACCCAGATCGCCACGCGCGCGGGCAAGCAATTCCTCGCGCAAGACGTCTTCGAAGGACCAGCGGCGTGCGTTGCCCAGACGGATCCAGACGAAGTGGAACACCTCATGAACGAAGATGCGCGCGAACTCGGCCCGGTCAGCCGCCAGCCCCGCCTCGAAGGCGATGCGCCGTTCGCGCAGAAATGCGCCGGCGTGTACGCTGCCCCGGCCGTCGCGAAGGCTGTGGCGAATTTCCAGGCGAACGGGCCGCCCGGTAATATTGGGGAGTCGGTGGAGCATCTACGCTTGTTTGGCGGCCAGCTCGCCGATTACCGGCAGCAGGACCTTCTTTCCCTGATAGGTCTGCAGGAAAAGATAGATCCACAGGATCAGAAAGGCGAGGTCCAGAAGTCCGAACAGACGCCAGGCGACCAGGGGCAGGATCATTCTCAAAACGGTCCAGAGAACCACCATGGCCACGTTCAGGAAGATCGACTGGAAGGCATGAAAACGAATCACCTTGTCCCGGCTATAGGGCTCCAGCACCAGGAAAATTATGGGGGCAACGAAGAACGGAACGTAGCACAGCGCCGCAGCCATGTTTTCCCGCAGACCCGGCGCGGACAGAGGCGGGCCTGGCTCGACCGGCGCCGCGGTGGGCTCGACCGGCGGCGCGTTGGACTCCACCGCCTTCCCGCATTTTGGGCAATAACGGCCCTCGACAGGCGCGCCACAGTTGGAACAGAAAGCCATATTTTCCTCCAGCTTCGTTAGGGAATCAGGCAGCCCGGCCTATGCGCGGCGCCATGCACGAGAATAGCAGCCCTCCCAGGGCCGCGCCCAGCAGGATCGCCAGATTTCCCGCTCCCAGTAAGGCTGCCAGCAGGCCGACCATAGCACCCATCCCCATGCCTACCAGAGCCACCAGGATTGTCTTGATCATACCTTGTTATGCTCATGGTAGCGGTGGGCAACGGAATTGTCATCTTTGCGCACGGGTCGAGCGTGCGATCGGCCAATGATGCGGTGCGCACGGTGGCCCGCGCGGCGGCAAGCGCAGGAAGTTTTGAGGACGTTGAAGTAGCATTCCTGGAAGCGCAACCCTCGCTGGACGAAGCCGTAAAATCGCTGGTGAGCCGGGGCGTCCTGGATATCTTGATCGTGCCCTACTTTCTGACGCTGGGAATTCACCTGCAGCGGGATCTGCCCGGGATGGTGGATCGAATTGCGCAAGTGCATCAGAATGTGCGGATTCGGTGTACCGCGCCACTCGATGGACACCCGGCATTGATCCAGATTCTGGTGGATCGGATGCAGGAGGGCTATCTGGGATCTTGACAACAACGCACTAAAATTTGATAATGGGACAGTACTAAGAACGGTACCTGGAGGCTTCGAAGAACAACATGGGCAAGATCATTGGAATCGACTTGGGCACCACGAACTCGGTCGTCGCCGTCATGGAAGGCGGCCAGCCGACCGTGATTGCGAACCAGGAGGGCAATCGCACCACGCCGTCGGTTGTGGCGTTCACCAAGAGCGGAGAGCGATTGGTAGGGCAAGTGGCCAAACGGCAGGCCATTACCAATCCCGAAAACACGGTTTTTTCAATCAAGCGCTTTATGGGACGGCGCTATGACGAAGTGACGGAAGAAATGAAGATGGTCCCTTATAAGGTGACGCGCGGCGAGAATGGCGATGCGCGCCTGGATATCAGCGGGAAGAAGTATTCTCCGCCGGAAATTTCGGCGATGATTTTGACCAAGCTGAAGGAGGCCGCCGAAGCGTACCTGGGGCAGAAGGTCACGCAAGCGGTGATCACGGTTCCGGCATATTTCAACGATGCGCAGCGGCAGGCCACCAAAGACGCGGGCAAGATCGCCGGTCTCGAAGTAATGCGAATCATCAACGAGCCGACCGCGGCAGCGTTGGCGTATGGTCTGGACAAGAAGAAGAACGAGACCATCGCGGTATATGATTTCGGCGGCGGTACGTTCGATATCTCGATCCTCGAAGTGGGTGAAGGCGTGGTGGAGGTGAAGTCCACCAATGGCGATACGCACCTGGGCGGCGACAATATCGACCAGCGCATCATGGAGTGGATCATTACCGAATTCAAGAGGGAGCAGGGCATCGATCTTTCGCGCGACCAGATGGCGCAGCAGCGTTTGAAGGAAGCGGCGGAGAAGGCCAAGATGGAGCTTTCTACGTTGCTCGAGTCCGATATTAATCTGCCGTTCATTACGGCGGACGCCTCCGGACCCAAGCACTTGACCATGAAGCTGACGCGGGCACGCTTCGAACAGATGGTCGAAGACATCGTGCAGCGCTCGGTGGGGCCCTGTAAGCAGGCTCTCACGGATGCCAACGTGACGCCCAGCCAGATCGACGAAGTGGTCCTGGTAGGCGGCCAGACGCGTATGCCTCGCATACAGCAGATCGTGCGCGATCTGTTCGGCAAAGAGCCGCACAAAGGCGTGAATCCGGACGAAGTGGTGGCGGTGGGCGCCGCGGTACAAGGCGGCGTGTTGGGCGGCGAAGTCAAAGACGTGCTGCTGCTGGACGTAACGCCGCTATCGCTGGGTATCGAGACGCTGGGCGGTGTGTTCACCAAGCTGATCGAGCGCAACACCACGATCCCTACGAGCAAGACGGACGTATTCTCGACCGCGGCCGAAAACCAGCCATCGGTGGAGATCAAGGTATACCAGGGCGAGCGGCCCATGGCGGAGCACAACCGGCGTTTGGGCGTGTTCCAGCTTGGCAACATTCCGCCCGCGCCGCGCGGCATTCCGCAAATCGAAGTGACCTTCGACATCGATGCCAACGGCATTCTCAACGTGACGGCCAAAGATCGGGCCACCAATAACGAGCAGAAGATCACCATCACTTCTTCCTCGGGCTTGTCGAAAGACGAAGTGGAGAAGATGGCCAGGGATGCCGAAACGCACGCGGCGGAAGACCGCCAGCAGCACGACACCATCGAGGCGCGCAACCGGGCCGATGCGATGATCTACAACGTGGAAAAAACGTTGAAGGAGCATCGCTCCAAGATCAGCGATGCCGAGGCGAAGAGTATTGAAGACGCCATCCAGGAGACCCGCAAGGTTACGCAGGAAGGCGGAGACCTGGCGGGGCTGAATGCGGCGATCGATAAGCTGACGGCGGCCAGCCACAAGCTGGCGGAAGCCATGTATAAGTCGGCGTCGCAGCAACCCGGCGGACAACCGCCTCCCAACGCCGACGGCGGTCCCGCTGGTGGCGGCGAGAAGAAGAAGGACGATGTCGTGGACGCAGAGTTCGTGGACGTAGACGACAAGAAGTAAAAAAACAGGGTGCCGGGATGAGCCCGGCACCTTGTTTCCTAATGTAAGCAACCCTTATGTCTCCCAAGCACGATTATTACGAAACGCTGAATGTCGCCAAGGACGCCAGCCAGGATGAGATCCGCAAGTCTTATCGCAAGCTGGCGCGTAAGCATCATCCGGACTTGAATCCCGGCGACAAAGCCGCCGAGGACCGGTTCAAGGTGTTGCAGGAAGCTTACGACGTCCTGAGCGATGCGAAGAAGCGGGAGATGTACGATCAGTACGGATTTTATTCGGCAAACGGTGCGCAGGCCGCCAATGCCGGCCCGACCCCCCAACCGAATATGGATTTTGGCGGGTTCGACTTTTCCGATTTTGCGAGCGGCGCGGGGGCTGGGGCAGGCGCCGGAAGGTCTTCCCACACGAGCAGCGCCGGCGGCGGTTTCCGCGACGTCTTCTCGCAGTTCTTCAACCGTGGCGCGGCGCCACAAGCCGAACCGGAGAAAGGCGCCGACCTGGAATATGGCCTGAACATCGATTTCTGGCAGGCCATCAAGGGTACCCAGGCGCGCTTGAGCATCACCCGCTATGAGGTGTGCGAAACGTGTAACGGTAGCGGTTCGGCGGGCGGCCAGACCGTCACCTGCCCGCAGTGCAACGGATCTGGATCGGTCTCCCAGATGGCGGGAGCCATGCGTTTCAATCTGACTTGTCCGAAGTGCGGAGGCAGCGGCAAGCTAAAGAATGCCTGCCCCACGTGCCACGGGGAAGGGCGCATTCCGCATACCGAGACGGTGGATATACGAATTCCGCCCGGGGCGCGCAACGGCTCACGGCTGCGCGTGCCTGGTAAAGGTAACGCGGGTACGCTCGGCGCGCCTCCCGGCGATCTCTACATCAACACCCACGTGGAGGAGCATCCTTTTTTCCACCGCGAGGGTGACGATATTGAGATCCGCGTGCCGGTGACTGTCTGGGAAGCCGGATTGGGCGCGAAGATCGAAGTGCCCACCATCGACGGCCGGACCCTGCTGAAGATCCCACAAGGCACGCACAACGGACAGAAGTTCCGTTTGCGGGAGAAGGGCGTCTTCAACGCGCGCGGCAACCAGCGCGGAGATCAGATTGTGGAAGTGGCCATCCAAACGCCGAAGGTTCAGGACGAGCGCACCAGGGAACTCCTGCGTGAGCTGGGTACGCTGCATCCCGAGGATCCGCGGACGGAACTTTGGGAGAAACTGTAGCGTGAATATGGGCAGAAAATCTAAAGCCGCGTATATGATTTCTTCGGTGGCCGAGCAGTATGAGATCCACCCGCAGACTCTGCGCCTTTACGAAAGAGAAGGGCTGCTCAAGCCGTCCCGCAGCGAAGGCAATACGCGGCTGTATACGGCCGAAGACCTGGAGCGGCTGGAGGTAATCCTTCACCTGACGCGCGAGCTCGGCGTGAATCTCGCCGGTGTCGAAATTGTCCTCAATATGCGCGAGAAAATGGCCGAGATGCAGGCGCAGATCGAAGAATTCGTGGCCACGCTCAACCGCGAACTGGTGGCCCGCCGCCGCGCACCGGAGCCACAGGAGAAGCAAGGGCTGATCCCGGTGATTAACTGGCGCATGGAAGCGGCTCCCGCCCGCAAAAACCGTAGCTAGCTCCCAGCCTGCCCGGCGCAGTGCTACGACGCCGGGTTGGGAACGACAAAGTTGGGCTGGGTCGGCTGGCTCGAGTCCGAGGGATTGGCCTTGGTATACTGCGGGTCCGAATTCGTGCTCGCCATCCACGGCGCGGAGATGGCGTCGGTTGGATTGTTCGCTCCCCACACGATTTGATTGCCCGCCTGGGTTCCATCGGTCTGGTCGTAAAACTTCGCCCAATCCTGATTCACGACATTGGCATTGGCATTCGAGTAGACGTCCTCGCCGGGACCGGGAGCCAAACTACCATAGGGCATTAGAAATCCGGCTTCATTTACGGCGCTCCAATCGGCGCCTGGATAGGTTCCGGTGATCCAGGACGGCTGCTGGCCGGGAGTCTGATCCCAGGCGGCAATCGGATTATTGGAAGATCCGGTTTCTCCTGCAGGGCCACTCCAACCGGTAGCAGCGGGGGCGCTTTTGGTACCAGTCGAAGCCGGGAGAGCGGTGCTCGCGAGCGGCGTTAAATTCGCGCCTGCCGACAGCGCGCGCGCCGACTCGACCGCCTTCTGCAGCGAGGTGACCGTAGCGGCTGTTTTCGTAACGTCGCCCGACTCCTGAGACTCCCTGGTTGCCCCGCGAAAAGCCGCGGCAAAGTCGCCATCCACCCAGAGCCGTTGGCGCACGTTCTGCAGCTCGACCATTCCGGAAGGCTGGCTTCCGATTGCTTCGATCATGATCTCTCCTTCACCTTCATGACCCTCACGGTGCAAATGACGGGCCGCGGCCGATCCATCCGTATGCAGCGGAAAACAAGGGGAGAATGCGTAGGGGGCGGAGCCGGCGGGCGCCATATAACTGGCGATTGGCCAGAAAGTTGCCGCTGGGTACAATGGTATAAATGTCCAGAACCTATCTACTCCTGCTTTTAGTTTCGGCCGCGCTGGGTCAAAACCCGCCGGATTCCCCGGCTAAAGCTCCGCCGAAAGTAGAAGCCGCCCTGCGTGCGCGAGTCAGCAAGTTTTATCAATTCGAGGTAGAGGGGAAGTTTCGCCAGGCGGAGCCCATGGTTGCCGAAGAGTCGAAGGACTTCTTCTATTCCGCGAACAAGCCCAGGTACAGCGGCTTTAGCATCAAGAGAATAGAATTCTTCGATGATTTCAAGCGCGCGACGGTGGTCGTGCTGGTGGACCGGCTGGTACCCATCCCAGGCTTCGAGGGGCATGCTATCCCTGGAGCGGTCCCCAGCCATTGGAAATTGGAGAAGGGCGTGTGGTGCTGGTATGCGGACAGGTCCGACATCGGAGCTCTACCTTTTCCAGGTAGCCTGCCGCGGGGCGGCATGCCGATACCGGCCGGCCCTGTGAGCGGTACTGCCGCGTCTCTCCCGCCCATGCCCAACATGAGCGCCCAGGTGCTAACAGATAAGAACACGGTGCAGCTTGCCGCCGCGGGTCCATCGTCGGGACAGGTTACTCTGGTCAATCGCTTGAGAACGCCGGTCACGCTGGTAGTCCGCGATCCGAACGTTGCGGGGGTCAGCTTCAAGCTGGATCGCACCGATCTGAAGACGGGCGAGAAGGCGACTCTCGATGTGCAGTCGACCGGTACTGGCCCGGCACCCGCGCAGCCGGTCACGATGACCATCGTCGTCAGGCAGACCAATCAGGTCATACCGATCAAATTAGCTTTTGGTGAAACAGCCAAGAAGTAGGCGGGAAAGCACCAGGCCATCCCGCCTTTGAGGTCGCTGCTATTGGACCGGTATGGCCGAACCGTTCCCGAACACAGGCTGCCCGTTCTGAAACATCAGGATGGCGAACGGGATATTATTGCCGGTATCGGCGGACTGCAACTCGAACTGCACTTCGTACACGCCCACCATGCCATACGCATATTGGGCGGAGATGACTTGAACGCCGGCGTTGTCCACACCGATCACCACTTGCGCGGCGACCGGCATAACTTCCGGAGTGAGGTTGCCTAAGGCGTCCGTCACCAGCGGAACGGTCTGGTCAGTGACAATCGGAGGCGATGTCTGCCCAAGGCCGGTGGCGTACATGCGAATGACTTCCCCGATACGCGCGGGATTCTGCAGCGAGACGTAGGATCCGTCCGGCCTGACCAACACTGCCCGAAGCTTACCGTCGGACATAGTGGTTTGGAAGATACCGGGGCTGATCGGCAATACATTGGTATTGACGGTAGTGGAGCCTCCGCCGACGGTGACGATCACGGGCACGCTTCCGGGAACCGTCTCGCAGGGTACCTGAACCGTGACGGATTGCAGATTGTTCTGGTTGACCACGCTCAGGATGGGAGCGGGTACCGTTCCGAACTGGACGCTGACCCCGGCGACCTGACTCTGCGGCGCCAGGAAGGAGGTGACGGCGCCCTGAATGCCGGTTGCCAGGCCAGTGCCGAATATGGTGGCCAGCGAACAGGGAGAAATGAATCCGACCTGGAAGCCCGCGGCATTGGTGAAGGAGTTCACTACCGGCCCGGCCGGCTCGACGGTTAGATCGAAAGTCTGGGTAAAGTCTCCGACCGTGGCGGTGACGGTGGCCGGCCCCGCGGTGGCGCCAGCGGTGACCGTAATCTGGGCCTGACCTTGAGCGTTACTGGCAGCGCTCGATGCGCTCAGCACAACGCTTCCACTCGCGACCGCAAAAGTCACTCCGACGCCGGCTACGGGCGTGGCCTGATCATTTACCTGGACAATCAGCGGATCCGGGAAAGCGGTATTGATAGCGATGCTCTGATTATTGCCGGAGACTGTCTGGAGCACCGTAATGATGGTATTCACGTCAACAGTGAAGGTGACTTGGGCGCTCGCATTCGTCAGCGTTGCAGTAACTTGTAAAGGTCCGCTGCTCCCTGCCGTAACCCGGGTCGATACCTGTCCGTTCGATGCGGCCGTGGTAACGGTGTCACTGAGTGTGCCGGTACCTTGGGAAACGGTCCAGGAGACGGTCGCGCCGGGCGAGGCATTTCCGCCCAGGTCGGTCACCTCGGCTGTCAGCGCCAAGGGCGCGAGCGTTCCCGGATTGATGGCCTGATTGTTACCGCTGATGATTTTGATGGCGGCTGGAGGCCCGGGCGTCACGGTAAGCTGGCCTGTACTGAAAGTGGCGTAGCCGTCGCCGACGGACACCGAGTATGTTCCGGTGCCGGTGGTTCCACCGAAAACCAGGTTACAACTTGCCAGCCCCGTAGAGCTGGTCAAAACGGTACCGGGCTGCTGGCCGGCCGTCGACATACATCCGGCCGTTGGTCCCGGTGTTCCGGCGATGAGTTGTACCGCGATCCCAGGGAGACCTTCCACCAGACCTTCCTGAGTAATCGTGACTTGCGCCTGCAGCGATGTA